>Ga0268298_10000252_pt1 | contig 70494 bp, 67 predicted proteins | sample WWTPWeurt_MetaG_FD_194462 | JGI IMG/M metagenome (GOLD analysis project Ga0268298, IMG submission 194462) | Activated sludge microbial communities from WWTP in Nijmegen, Gelderland, Netherland - WWTP Weurt | ecosystem: Engineered > WWTP > Aerobic digester > Activated sludge | place...
CAGGCCCTCACCGCGCAGGAAGCACAGGCCGAGCGGCGCATTGTGTGGTCGAAACGCATGCGCCGGCCCGACGAAGCGGCGTGCGTCGAGTGGCGCCGGTGTCGCCCTGCCCAGGTCCGGGTCCGGGACGCCGTCACCGTTCACGTAGGGCCAGCCGTAGAACCGGCCGCGCTCGATGCGGTTGAGTTCGTCGGGCGGGAAGTCGTCGCCGAGCAGGTCGCGTCCGTTGTCGGTCGCGAACAGCGAGCCGTCCCATGGCGCCCAGTCGAAGCCGACGCTGTTGCGCAGGCCGCGGGCGTAGATCTCGCGTTCGCTGCCGTCCAGCCGCATGCGCATGATCGTGGCGCGGCGCTCGTCCTGCTCGACGCAGGCGTTGCACGACGAGCCCTGTGACACGTACAGCCAGCCGTCGGGCCCGATGCCGAGGGTCTTGGTCAGGTGAAATCCGTCGCCCGAGAAGTCGTCGACGATGCGCGCATAGGCACCGTCGGTGCGCCCCGTCGCCGCGTCGAACCGGATCCGCCCCACGCCGGTGCGTTCGCCGACGAACAGCCAGCCATCGTGCAGCGCGAGGCCATGCGGGCGATCGAGACCCTCCAGCAGCGTGCGCACGGCATCCGGCTTGCCGTTGCCGTCGCGGTCGCGCTCGAGGAGCACGATCGACCCGGCACGCGTACGCGAGACGAGCAGGTCGCCGCTGGCCGTCGCGAGCGGCCAGCGTCCGAGCGGCACGTCGGTCGAGTACACCGTGAGGCTGAATCCGTCGGCGACCCGCAAGCGCCGTTCGATTTGCGCCACCGGAGGGGGCTCGATGCCGCGGCCGAGCATGAAATCGAGCAACATCCTCTTGTCGCCGACCGCGACGGGCCCGAACCAGACGAAGACGAGCACCGCCAGCAGCACCAGCGTTACGCCACCCGCCGTCCAGTGCACCGCCGTGGATAGCCTGGCCTTCATGCCGGGAGAGTCTAGCGGACGCGCCGTCCGCGATAGAATGCCGTCGACGGCACCAGGGGTGATGCCATGCGAGTCCTGTTCGTCTGTCTGGGCAACATCTGTCGTTCACCGACAGCCGAAGGCGTATTCCGTGAGCACGTCCGCCGGCACGCCCCCGAACTCGACGTCGAGACCGACTCGGCCGGCACGCACGACTACCACGTGGGTGAGCCGCCGGATCCGCGCACGGTCCGTGCCGCACGGCAACGCGGAATCGACTTGAGCGGGCTGCGCGCGCGGCAGGTGTGTGCCCAGGATTTCGAGCGATTCGACCTCATCCTGGCGATGGACCGCCTGAACCACGCCACGCTGCTCGACCGCAGCCCGCCCGGGTTCCGTCCGCGCATCCGGCTGCTGCTCGAATTCGCCGCGGATGCCCGTCGCGAGGACGTGCCGGATCCGTACTACGGCGGCGCGCAGGGGTTCGACGAAGTGCTCGACCTGGTCGAGGAGGCGGCCGCGGGGTTGCTCGCCGAAATCCGGCAGCGGTCGGCCTGACGACGCGAGGAGCAGGAGCCATGGCGAGAGGCGAGTGCAATTGCGGTGCGGTCGGGTTCGAGATCGACGCGGAACTGCGCGACGTCTTCGTCTGTCACTGCTCGATCTGCCGCCGGTTCACCGGCAGCAACGGCATCGCCGTACTGCTCGTGCCGAACGAGAGGTTCCGCTGGCTGCAGGGCCAGGACCGCGTCGTGACATGGAGCAAGCCCGATTCAAACTGGCAGTGCTGGTTCTGTGGCGTCTGCGGCTCGCCGGTGCCGGGAGTGAACGATCCCGCGAAGGTGTTCGTACCGGCCGGCTCGCTGACCGAAGGAAGCAGCGCGTTGCGTGTCGCCCACCACGTCTGGGTCGGTTCCAAGGCGGCGTGGGACGAGATCGGCGACGCCGGCCAACAGCATGTGGAGCAGTTCCGCGGCTGATCCGGCGGGCGAAGGACATCCCCTCCGGGAGGTGCCCGAAGGGGATGTCTCGAATTGCCCCGGCAAGGCCGGGGCGTGCGCTAGGGTTCGCTGCGCGGTGCCACCGCATCGGTCGGCGGTGTCGGCGTCCACTCGCGGGGTTCCGAGGCCGTTGCGACCGGCGCAGGTTCCGAGGGTCGATCGAAATCGAACGCGCGCGGCTCCGGAATACGCACTGCCGGTGCTACAGCCGGAACGGCTGACGGTGATGCATCTGCCGCGACCAACGAGGGACGCGGCGATTCGACGGCCACCGAACGAGCTGGCCGCCACGAATCGCGCGGCTCGTCACGCGATTCACGCACCGGCGTCTCGGATTCGCCCGGGTCGAAGTCGTGCGGCGCCTCGAAGGCATCGCCTTCGATGCCGAAGGCGCCTTCGCCACCCGCGGTGCCCGCCATGCCGGCGGCGCTGCCCATAGCATCGCCTGCGCCCGCGCCACCTTCGCCACGACCCCGACGACGGCGACCGCCACGACGCGATCGGCGGCCGGTCCGCTCGCCACGCTCGCCTTCGGTGCGGTCGGGACGCGGTGCCTGCCCCTCCGGCACAGGCGCGCCGGACGCTTCCACGGCGCCGACCTCGGCCGCCGCCATGGCGGCGGTGGCGCGGACAGCGGCCGCAATGCCGTCGCGCGACTCCTGCGGTTCGCGCTGCTCACGGGGCTCCCGCTGCTCTCGCGGCGGTCGAGGCGGCTGCTCTCGCGGTGGGCGCTGGCCCTGCGGCGAGCCGTCGCGACGTTCGCCGCCGCGGCCTTGACTCTCGCCCTGTTCGTCACGGCGTCCGCCGCGCTCGTCGCGACGCTGGCCGGATGGCTGCTGCCGTCCCTGCTGTTCGTCACGACGCTCACCGCGGACGTGCTGCTCGCGATCGCGTCGCGATTCGTCGCGGCCACCACGCGCGTCGCGCCGCGCGTCGGCGCGCTCGTCGCGTTCGTCACGGCGATCCCGATCGCGGCCTTCGCGTCGCGGATCACGGTCACGGCCTCCACGTCGCGTGTCGCGGTCGCGCCGCGGGCCACGCTCGTCGCGGTCGCGACGGTGGGGGCGATCACGCTCGCCTTCGTGACGCGCCGGTCGGGCCGGGACCGGCTCGGGTTCCGGTGCGCGCTTGTCGCCGGCCAGCCAGCGCCACAGACGGACGAACACATTGTCGCGCGGTCCGAAGACCGGCGCCGCGACCACGGACGCCGGTGCCGGGGCGGCCGCTACCGGTGCGGCCACCGGCTCGGGCGCGGGTGGCGGGGCCGGCGTGCTCGGCACGATCGTCGTCACCGCGGGCTGCGGTGGCGGCGGGGCCTTTTCTTCCTCGGCCTGTGCGATGGCCTCGAGGTCGATCCTTGGCTCGACAGCCATCTGGTGGCTGATCATCGCGTTCTCGGGCAGGTCGATTTCGTCGTCGCGGACGCGGCGCAGCTCGTAGGCGGGCGTCTCGAGGTACCTGTTCGGCACCAGCACGATGTCGACGCGGCTGCGCTGCTCGATGTCATGCAGCCAGTCGCGCTTCTCGTTCATCAGGTAGGTCGCGACGTCGACGGGCAACTGCGCGATGACCTTGGCGGTGCGGTCCTTGCGGGCCTCCTCGCCGATCAGGCGCAGCACCGCGAGCGCGAGCGACTCGACGCTGCGGATCACGCCCATGCCGTTGCAGCGCGGGCAGACGATGTTGGTCGACTCGCTGATCGAGGGGCGCAGGCGCTGGCGCGACAGCTCGAGCAGACCGAACTTCGAGATCCGGCCGAGCTGGATGCGCGCCCGGTCCTGCTTGACGGCGTCGCGCAGGCGATCCTCGACGGCGCGCTGGTTCTTCTGCAACTCCATGTCGATGAAGTCGATGACGATCAGGCCGCCGACGTCGCGTAAACGCAGCTGGCGGGCGATCTCGTCGGCCGCCTCGAGGTTGGTGTTGCAGGCCGTGGTTTCGATGTCCGTGCCACGCGTGCTGCGGGCCGAATTGATGTCGATCGAGACCAGCGCCTCGGTGTGATCGATCACGATGCTGCCGCCCGACGGCAGCGTCACCTTGTGGCTGTAGGCCGACTCGATCTGACTCTCGATCTGATAGCGCGTGAACAGCGGCACGTGGTCGTTGTAGAACTTGAGCTTGCGCAGGTTTCCCGGCATGAAGCGCTGCATGTATTCGCGCGCTTCCTCGAACACCTCGCGCTTGTCGATCAGGATCTCGCCGATGTCGTCGTTGAGGTAGTCGCGCAGGGCGCGCAGGATCGCCGTGCTCTCGCGGTAGATCAGGAACGGCGCAGGGCGGCTGTCGGAGGCGGCCTGGATGGCGTTCCAGATGTCGACCAGGTTGTTGAGGTCCCACTGCAACTCTTCGGGGGAGCGGCCGACGCCGGCGGTGCGCACGATGGCGCCCATGCCGTCGGGGATCTGCAGCGCGTCCATCGCCTCGCGCAGTTGCTCGCGGTCGTCGCCTTCGATCCGGCGGGAGACACCACCGGCCCGCGGGTTGTTTGGCATCAGGACCAGGAACCGGCCCGCCAGGCTGATGAAGGTCGTGAGGGCGGCGCCCTTGTTGCCGCGCTCCTCCTTCTCGACCTGGACGATGATCTCCTGGCCTTCCTCGATCAGGTCGCGGATGTTGCGACCGCCCTCCTGGCCGGGCGGCCTGTCCTTGAAGTACTGCTTCGAGACTTCCTTGAGGGGCAGGAACCCGTGCCTGTCGGCGCCGTAGTCGACGAAGGCCGCCTCGAGACTGGGTTCGACGCGGGTGATGCGACCCTTGTAGACATTGGCCTTCTTGGTCTCGCGTGACGGGATTTCTATATCGAGGTCGTAGATCCGCTGTCCGTCGACCAGCGCTACCCGCAACTCTTCTTCCTGAGTCGCGTTGACCAGCATTCTCTTCATCGGCCCTCTCGTTACTGGAGGCAGGGGCCGTGAACAGGGACGGGTGATGGTGCCTCGGCTCGGGGAAGAGGTCTGGCAGCGACTGCAGCGCGAGCGCTCATTCGGCTTGCTCTTGTGGTGCACCGGCGCCCCAGGCGCGCGGCGACTGACCGAATCCTGATGCTGTGGGCATCGCACCCGCCGGATGCGCGTACGGCCCGCATGCCCGCCCGGGCTGCGGCACCGACGCCGTTCACGGCAGATCGATGGTCTGAATTCTCAGAACCAACTAAGATGCGCACGCTCCGCAGGCCCTGCGGACCGGCAGCAGCGCGTCGCTCATTCGGCGCGGACCGAGGTTGCTTGGCGGCACCCAGGCTGCGCTTCGCGGCCGACTGTAACAGAGCGAAGTCCGGAAATTCAATGGCTTACAAAAATAACCCGGACACCATCGGCAGTCCGGCCGACGCCGCTGCCGCGCACCGGGGTGTCCGGCACGTCGAAGTGACGGTGGATGACGCCGGCACGCGGCTCGACAACTTCCTGGTCCGCCAGCTGCGCGACGTGCCGCGGACGCATGTGTTCCGGCTGCTGCGCAAGGGCGAGGTGCGCGTCAACAAGAAGCGGGCGCGACCGGATCAGCGCGTGATGCTGGGTGACGTCGTCCGCATTCCGCCGGTGCGCCGCGCCGAAGACGTGTCGGTGCCAGCCGTGCCCCGCGCGGCGAGCCTGTCGCTGCAGAAGCTCGTGCTCGACTCGATCGTCTTCGAGGACGACGACGTGGTCGTCTTCAACAAGCCGCCCGGCGTGGCCGTCCACGGCGGCAGCGCGACGGATTTCGGACTCATCGAGGCGTTGCGCGCCGCCCGGCCGGAACTGCCCGATGCCGAACTGGTGCACCGTCTCGATCGCGAGACGAGCGGCTGCCTGATCGTCGCCAAGCGGCGCGCCGCGCTGCGTGACCTGCACCGGCAACTGCGCGAGGGCGAGACGGAAAAGCGCTATCTCGCGTTGCTGTGCGGCAAGTGGAACCTCGGCACCAAGCGCATCGAACTGACGCTCGACACCAACGAGCGGCGCCGCGGCGAGCGGCACGTGGCCGTACGCGCGCATGGCAAGACGTCGGTCAGCACGTTCAGGCCCGTGCAGTTCTTCGGTAACCTCGCGACGCTGGTCGAGGTCGGGATCGACACTGGCAAGACGCACCAGATCCGTGTGCACGCCGCACACGCGGGCCACCCGGTGGCAGGCGACGACAAGTACGGCAACCGGGTGTTCAACCAGTTGTTCGCGGACTACGGACTGAAGCGCATGTTCCTGCACTCGGCGTCGATGGGGTTCACGCGGCCGGGCACCCGCGAGCCGATGCTCGTCAGCGCGCCGCTGCCCGAGGAACTCGGCGCGGTGCTCGACAAGCTGTCGCGCGGCAAGGCGCGTGCCCCGGCAGCGCCCGACGGGCGGCGTACGAAGCCGGCGCGTGGGCGCCAGACGCGCTGACCGTGCGTCCGGCCTGCAGTGATCGGCTTGTCCGGCTGGACCAAGCCAGGTTCGTCATGGCGTATCCGGGCCGTCGTCGGGTGATGTCTCCATACCCGCGCTAACGCTCGAGCGCGGCGTCTCCGGAAGCCACGGGCAGCCCGAGTTCGCCTTCCCACTTCGACACGACAGCCGTGGCGACCGAATTGCCCACGACGTTGGTCGCCGAGCGCGCCATGTCGAGGAAGTGGTCGACGCCGAGGATCAGCAGCAGGCCGGCTTCCGGGATGTTGAACTGCGACAGCGTCGCCGCGATCACGACCAGCGACGCACGCGGCACGCCCGCCATGCCCTTCGACGTCAGCATCAGGATCAGCAGCATCGTCACCTGCGTGCCCAGCGAGAGGTCGATGCCGTACGCCTGCGCGATGAACACCGTCGCGAATGTGCAGTACATCATCGAGCCGTCGAGGTTGAACGAGTAGCCGATCGGCAGCACGAACGACGCGATGCGGTTGCTGCAGCCGAACTTCTCGAGCTGCTCGAGCGTCTTCGGATAGGCCGCCTCGCTCGAGGCCGTCGAGAACGCGAGGATCAGCGGCTCGCGCACGGCCTGGATGAGACTGCCGACGCGCCGGCCGAGGAAGATGGAGCCGAGCGCGAGCAGCACCAGCCACAGCAGCACGATACTGAAGTAGAACTCGCCCATGAACACGCCGAAGTCCGCGACGAGGCCAAAGCCGCTGCGCGCGATGACACCTGCGACGGCGGCAAAAACGGCCACCGGCGCCAGCCACATGACGTAGCCCGTGACCTTGAGCATCACGTGTGCGGCGATGTCGACGATCTCGACCAGCGGCCTGCCGCTCTCGCGCATGGCGGCGAGCCCGGTGCCGAAGAACAGCGAGAACACGACGATCTGCAGGATCTCGTTCTTCGCCATGCCCTCGAACACGGAGGCCGGCACGAGGTGCGTGATGAACTCCTTGAGGCTCAGCGAGGCGGTGGCCAGCCCCGGGTCGGTCGCAGTGTCCAGCACGACCTTGCCGACCAGCGCGTCGCCGGGGCGGAAGAAGTTCACCATGACGAGCCCGAGCGTCAGCGACACGAGCGAGGCGCAGACGAACCACAGCAGCGCCTTGCCGCCGACGCGGCCCACCGCCGCGAGGTCACCCATCTTCGCGACGCCGACGACGAGAGTCGAGAACACGAGTGGCGCGATGATCATCTTGATCAGGCGCAGGAAAATCGTCGTGACCAGGCCGAGCCCGTCCGCGATGTCCGCGGCATCGGCAGGCCGAACCTGATGGACGGCGTAGCCCACGACGAGGCCGAGCAGGAGACCGGCGATGATATAGAGCGTCAGGCGATTGGATTTCAAGTTCTGCGGTGCCTGTCAGGGGACGTCGAAGCCCGCCCGGCGCAGCGCGCCGCACAGCCAGGCGAGTGGCAGACCGGTGAGTGCGGTCGGGTCGGAGGACTCTATCCTCTCGAACAGCGCGATGCCCAGCGCTTCGGCCTTGAAGCCGCCTGCGCAATCAAGCGGGTGATCGCGTTCGATGTAGCGGTCGACCTCGGCCGGCGCGAGGTCGCGGAACAGCACGGTCGTGCGGTCCACGTGCGCTTCCGCGCGGCCGGCCGGGCCATCGATCACGTGCGCGGCCGTGAGGAACACGACGTCGCGCCCGGACGAAGCCAGCAGTTGCTCGCGGCAGCGCTCGACCGTGCCGGGCTTGCCGAGGATCTGCCGGCCTCGCAGCGCCACCTGGTCCGAGCCGATCACGACGGCGCCGGCGTGATGCCGGGCCACCGTTTCGGCCTTGAGCCGGGCCAGCCGGGCGGCCAGGTCCGCAGCGGCCTCGTCGCCCCGCGGCGATTCGTCGACGATCGGTGCGACGCACTCGAACGGCAGACCGAGGCGGGCCAGCAGCCCGCGCCGGTATTGCGAGGTCGAGGCGAGAACCAGGCCCTTGTGAAACAAAGATTTAGGCCCCGTTTTTCTTTGACAGGGGAGAGGCGCGTCACTATTATACGCGGCCCATGTCGCCCGGCCCGGCCGATCAGGTCAACGCCAAGGAACTGTCGGCACGCGCCGCAGTCGTCGAACGTCACCTGGCGCTGGCGCAATTCGAACGAGTGCGAGAGGCGGGCGGCCTCCCGGGCACACGCATCGATGCGCAGCTCCGGTTCGGCACGTTCGACGGCCGGACGACGGTCGATGTCCGCGTCACCGGCGAAACGGTCGCTGCGTGCCAGCGCTGCCTGCAGCCGTGCCCGAGCGCGGTGGCGGAATCGGCGCAGGTCATGGTGGTGCGTGACGAGGACGAACTCGTGCCCGGTGGCTACGAGCCGTTCGTGGGAGTGCCGGAGCACTTGTCGCTCGGGGCGCTGATCGAGGAGCAGGTGCTGCTCGCGATGCCGCTCGTGCCCGCGCACGAGCCGGGCGATCCGCGGTGCCGCTCGAGTGGTGCGGAGGTGGTGCCGCTGGTGCCGTCGTCCGCGGGCCCGAGGGCTGCTGCGGTGGCCGAAGAGAAGCAGAAGCCCTTCGCGAATTTGCGGGAGCTGCTCGACGCGAAGGACGACGAGCGCGAACCGCGGACAGGAGAATAGAGCATGGCAGTCCAGAAGAGCCGCAAGACCCCGTCGAAGCGCGGCATGCACCGTTCGCACGATCACCTGCGCGCCCCCGCGCTGTCGGTCGACCGCACCAGTGGCGAAACTCACGCGCGTCACCGCATCACGCCCGACGGGTTTTACCGCGGCAAGAAAGTGATCGACACGCCGGCGGACGACGGAGGCAAGGAGTAGCCCTGCCGTCGCGCGCCCGAGCATGAACGCCGGGCTCACTGTCGCCGTGGACGCGATGAGCGGAGACCACGGCGCCGAGGTGGCGGTGCCCGCTGCCCTCGACGTCCTCGCTGCCACACCGGACCTGCGCCTGGTCGTCGTCGGGCGCGGCGAGGTCGTGCGTCCGCTGCTCGGGCACATGGCGGACACGGACCGCTGCCGGTTCGTCGAGGCGGCGGAAGTCGTCGCGATGGACGAGCGGCCGCAGGACGCCCTGCGCAAGAAGAAGGACTCCTCGATGCGGGTGGCGATCAACCTCGTCGAAAAGGGCGAGGCCCTTGCCTGCGTGTCGGCCGGTAACACCGGCGCGCTGCTCGCGACCGCGCGCTTCGTGCTCGGCATGATTCCCGGCATCGACCGGCCGGCGATCGTCTCGGCGGTGCCCGCCGTGCACGGCCACACCGTCATGCTCGACCTCGGCGCCAATCCCGAGTGCAGCGAGGAGAACCTCGTGCAGTTCGCCGTGATGGGCTCGGTGATCGCGGCCGACCTGCACGGCATGAAGAATCCGCGTGTCGGCCTGCTCAACGTCGGCGAGGAGGACATCAAGGGCACCGAGGAGATCAAGGCTGCGCACCGGCGGTTGCAGGGCGCGACGGCGATCAACTACCGCGGATTCGTCGAGGGCGACGACATCTTCTCGGGCGACGTCGACGTCGTCGTCACGGACGGCTTCACCGGCAACGTGTCACTGAAGACCATGGAAGGCCTGGCGCGCTTCATTGGCGGTGTGCTGAAGGAAGAGTTCACGCGCGATCCGCTGCGCAAGCTCGGCGCACTCGCCGCGAAGCCGGCGCTCGCGGCGCTGAAAGGGCGTCTCGACCCGCGCGGCTACAACGGCGCGAGCATGGTCGGGCTGGACGGCGTCGTCATCAAGAGCCACGGTGGCGCGGACCGCGTGTCGTTTGCCAACGCGGTGCGCGTGGCGGTGACGGAGGCGCGCAACGGCGTGCCCGGCCAGATCGGCGAGTTGCTCGAGAAACTGGCCGGCGGCAAGACGGAGGCTGGCCGCTAGACCGAAGCAGAAGTCGGCGACGCCGGGTTTCCGGTCACGCCGCCACAGCGTGCCGGCGCTTGAGCGAGAAGCGCTTCGAGCCGCGCGAGCAGCACCGCATGCAGACGCATCGGCTGCCGGCGCTCGACCCGGCGCCGCAACTGCGGCACCCACCGCCCCGGGTGACGCACGACGAAATCGCGCTGGGCGCGCTGCCACGGCCCCGCGTCGGCTCCCGCCGCGAGTGTCCCGGCTTCGCGAAAGGCCAGGAAGTGCAGGAACTCGAGCTCGGTCGCGAGGTGATCGGGCAGCTCGCGAGGTGTCTCGGCGAGCGCGAGGCCGAAGTGGCGATAGAAGCGCATCACTTCTTCCATGTCCTTCATGCCACTGGCGCCGTAGGCGCTGCCATGGAGTGACGCCCCACCGGCTCCAGCCTCGAACAGCCGCGTGAACTCGATGGCCATGGTTCCTGGCGCGCCTGCTTCGCTCAGCACTTCGATGTCCGTCGCGGTCGTGCCCACAACGTCGAGCGCCGCGAGTGCGTCGACGAGATCGGCGGCCAGTGCACCAGAGCGGATGTGCGCCGCGCGCGCGTCATCGGGGTACTCGAAGAACTGCGCAAACGCGCCATACGCGCGACTGCGTGCGCGGGCGTCGGCGATGGCAGCCTCGACGGGCGTGGCCGTCTCCGGCCCCAGGCGGGCGCCTGATCCGGTCTGCGGCCCGACGGCCGGCGTCATGCGTGCGCACCGATGCGCTGCACTTCCACCGGCGTGCCGCGTGGCGAATGGCTCGGCGCCCCGTAATACATGCGGTAATGCAGGTGCGCATAACCGCCCGCCAGATGCAGCGGCTTCCACGGTGCCTCGACCGGTTCCTGGCAGCCCTTGCCGCCGGGAAACTGGAATGGCTCCCAGGCGTGATAGACGATCACCTCGCCGGGCTGCACGCCCACCGCGACCTTGACCAGCGCCTGGAAACCGCCGGTATCGTTGAAGATGCGCACGCGGTCGTTGTCGTCGATGCCGCGCGGCCGGCAATCGGCCGGGTTCAGGAAGCACACCGGCTCACCGCGCTGCAGGCGCAGCATCAGCTCGTGGTCGCGCCAGATGGCGTGGATGCTCCAGCGCGTGTGTCCGCCGTTGATGCGCAGGGGGTATCGGCTGCCCGCTCCCGGCGGATCCTTGTGCCGTGGCAACGCCTCGTCCGCCTCGAGGTACCACGGGTGGTCGATGTAGAACTGCTGGCGCCCGCTGAGCGTGGGCCAGGCGACCTTGTCGTCGACAAACCAGCGGTGCGGCCAGCACGTGTCCTGCGGATCGTAGTCGCTGCTGGTCTGGTATTCGGGGCCCGGGCGTGCAGGGCCCACGATCGGCACGGCGCCCATCGCGAGTGCCTGCCCGGCCGTGACGCCGCCGACGCTCGGACTGTCGCGCAGGATGTCGTCGATCAGTTTCAGCGGATCGCCGGCATCGTGCGGATCGTAGCGTCCGTCCGACGTGTAGACCTCGTAGGCCCGCGCCAGGTCCAGCGGCCGGTCGCGGTAGCCGCGCACCTCGCCGATGCGGCGCTCGCGCGCTCGTTGTGCGATGCGTTCGGCGAGCAGCCCGAAGATCTCCCATTCGGACTTCGATTCGCCGAGCGGCTTCACGGCCTGGTCGGACAGCACGAGATAGGGCAGATAGCTCTGCGCGTACTTGATGCCGTATTTTTCGTAGTAGCCCGCGGCGGGCAGCACGATGTCGGCGTGACGCGTGCTCTCGCTCATGCGAAAGTTCACCGAGACGATCAGCCCGAGCTTCGGCCACAGGTGTCGCAGCGCATGCTGCGGCGCCGGCCAGCGACGCAGCGGGTTCGAACCGGTGAAGATGAGCATGCGCGGTGAGCGATCCTCGGGCGGGTGCATCTCGATCCAGCCGCGGTCGATGGACTCGCGCATGTAATCAGCCATGGTGCGGGGCAGGGCGGGGTCGATGAGGTCGGGCCGCGACCAGAGCTCGCGATAGCCGCCGTGCACGTACAGGAAGGGCATCAATGGCACGACGGGCGTTTTCTGGCTGTGCTCGGTGTAGAGCTGCTCGTAGTCGCGCGGCGTGAGGCCGCGCAGCGCCTTCGGCAGCACACGCAGCAGGTCGCGGACGCCGGGCTGGCCGTGTGTCGTGAGGCGGCTCAGGCCGTCGAGGCCCCACCAGGCCGCGACGCGCACGCCACCGCCCGGCTTGCCCTGGTTGCCGGTCAGCGCCATGAGCAGGATCATCGTGCGCTGGAAGAGATCGCTGTGATGGTGCTTGCACGCGCCCCACGAGGCGAAAATCATCGCTGCGGGCGCCGCCGCGAGTTCGCGCGCGAAGCGCCGCACGAGCGCTGGCGCGAGGCCCGTCGCTGCGGCGACTTTCTCCGGCGCGTGCGCGGCCAGCCGCTCGCGCAGTCGCTCGAACACCGGGCGCACGACGAGCGGACGGCCGTTCCTGTCCTGCACCGTGTAGCGTCCCGCGAGTGCCGGACGCAGTGCGCCGAGCGCGAGACTGCGCCCGCCCTCGCCGTCGCCCTGACATCCCGGGGCCACCGCGAGGCGCTGCTCCACTTCGTCCCAGACGTACAGGGCGTCATCGCGGCCGCCTGGGCGCAAGTCCGCTTCGCGCAGGTATCGCCCGTCGTCCTCCCGCACCAGGAACGGCAGATCGGTCTGCTCGCGGACATAGTCGGCGTCGTGGAGATTCTCTTCGACGATCACCTGTGCCGCGGCCATGCCGAGCGCGGCATCGCTTTCGGGCCGGAGGTTGAGCCACAGGTCGGCGTGCACGCAGGTGGCGTTGTAGTCCGGTGAAATCACGACAAGCTTCGCGCCGCGGTAGCGTGCCTCGTGCATGAAGTGCACTTCGGGAATGCGCGTGCTGGCCGGGTTGCCGATCCAGACGACGATGTAGTCCGAACGGAACCAGTCGTCGGAGGTTCCTTCGCAGTTGTACATGCCCCAGCTCTGCACGGCGCCCATGGGCATGTCGCCGACGCCCGCCCAGGAGTCGATCACCGTGGTCTGCACGGCTTCGGTGAAGCGAACCTCGCCCGAACTCTCGGGCCCGTAGCCCGAGTTCGTCGTGCCGTGATCGAAGACGACCGACTCCGTGCCGTGCTCGACCGCCGTGTCGATGACGGCATCGGCGACACGCGTGAGCGCCTCATCCCAGGAAATGCGTTGCCACTGCCCGCTGCCACGTTCGCCGACGCGCACGAGCGGATACAGCAGGCGCGAGGCGGACGCCTGCAGGTCCGAGTAGCAGGCGCCTTTCTGGCAGCCGCGCGGATTGCCGTCGGGCACGTCGGGCCGCGGCGGTTCGTAAACGGCGTTCTGCTCCTCGCGCCAGACGATGCCGTCCTTCACGTAGACGTTCCAGGAGCAGGCTGCGATGCAGTTGGCGCGCGTGTGGGTCCCCTTCGCCACGCGATCCCAGGTCCAGCGCTCGCGCCAGAGGTCCGTGAAATCGCCGTATTGCACCGGCTGCACCGGAGTCGCCTGTGCCGGCTCCCATGCCGTACCTGGCGCGCGTTCGCGCAGCCGGTAGAGCGTCAGTCCGAGCGCGCCCGCGCCCACGATGCCCGCGCCGGCCAGAAACCGACGGCGCGACAGGCCGTGCGTCGAGTCGCTCATGCGGGCCTCCATTCGATGGTCGCCGGATCGCGGTCGAAGCCTCCGAACATGTCTTTCCAGCGATAGCCGATCAGCAGGTCCATGAGCTCGGACCTGCCCCGGCCCTGCACCCTGGCGCGCTCGGTCTTCAGTGTCGCGAGCGCATCGCGTACCGCCGGGCCGAACAGCGATTCGAGATACTCGTCCGGGATGCGCGGCCGCGATTCGTCGACGTCACCCTGCGCGTCGAAGCGGTACGGCGCGAGCGGCGGCACGTAGAAGACGTTGGGTTCGGTGCCATGCTCGGGATGCAGCGGCAGGGCCACCTTCCACTGCTCGACGAGCTTCCAGATCGGGGCGTTGCGGTCGTCACGGTAGCCCACGAAACGCACGCGCCCCGGACACTGGCGTGCGCAGGCCGGCGCGACGCCCTGTTCGATGCGCGGAAAGCAGAAGATGCACTTCTGCGACAGCTTGCGCGCCTGGTTGAAATAGATCTTCTTGTAAGGACAGGCCTCCATGCAGAAGCGGAAGCCGCGGCAGCGGTCTTCGTCGACGAGCACGATGCCGTCCTTGGGCCGCTTGACGATCGCCTTGCGCGGGCAGGCGGCGAGGCAGGCCGGGTGCGTGCAGTGGTTGCAGAGCCGCGGCAGGTAGAAGTGGTAGCCGTTCGGGTACTCGCCGCCACCCTGGTCCTCATCCCAGTTCGGGCCCCAGTCGGGCGCCTCGCCCTGGATACGCAGCTGCGCGTCGGCACCCTGACCGCCGAAGAAGACGTCGTCGTGGTTGTAGCGCCAGGCATCGCCGAACTCGCCGCGCCGCGGCAGCCGGCCGGGCTGCGGCATGCCTGCGCGAAAGCCGCCGCCCATCTTCTCCCAGTCGCGTGGTGTGCCGCGGCCGGGCTGCGTGTTGACGGTGTTGAACCACATGTGCTCCATGCCCGCGTCGCGTGTCCACAGCCGCTTGCACGCGATGGTGCAGGTTTGGCACCCGATGCACTTGTTGAGGTCGAGCACCATCGCGAGTTGGCGTTGGGTCATGTCTCAGCTCCTTGCGGTGGGCGTGGGCTCGAGCGTGAGGCTCTGCCAGGCCGGACCGGACCAGGACTTCAGTCCGGCGCGCTCGCCGCTGCCGCCTTCCCAGATCGCGACGCCGAAGCCGATCGCGGCGCCGGTGCCGAGACCCTGGACGGCGCCGGGGCCACCGGCCGTGAGCGAGCGTGCGATGACGACACTCCACCGGCCGGCTTGCCACACACCGGCGGCGCGGACCGTGTCGCGCGCCACCGTGCGTGAGGAGCCGACGCCCTCGGCAACGATTTCCCGCGCCTGCTGTTCGTCGGCGCGCCAGTACCATGCCGTCACCGGCAAGCCTGGCGCGCCCATGGTGTAGATCGGCGCCTCGGCGGCGGCGGGCAACATGACCGCGGCGGCATCGGCAAAACGATCGTCATCGGTGAGCACGGCGTCGCGGCTCGCGTCCTCCCATTCGAGGCGGAAGGCGAGGCGCACGCCGTCATGCAGCGCGGCCACGCGCACGTGACCCGTTGCACCGACGCGTCGGTCACGCCAGGCCGCCTGCACGTATGGCGACGGCTGCAGACCAAGCGGCGTGCCCGAGAGCGCGATACGCGACACGTCCGCGCGCCGCCAGAGCGCGTGCAGCGGATCGAGCAGTTCCGCCTCGTCGATTCCCGGGATGACGTGCGCTTGCATTCGAGGGCCTCCTGGTCAGGACTTGCCGCGGCCCTTGTGGCGACGCGCCCGCGGGGGAGGTGGGGAGCGGCGCTGCGGCGTCGGGCGTGGCGATGTGGGACGCGGCGGCGCCGGGTGCGGCTCGAGCGCCTGGCCGACGAACTCCGCGGCCCGGCGCAACCAGTCTTCGAGCGGAAAGCTCGGATCCTGCATCCAGTGGACGATGGCGACGTTGAGCGCGCCGAGTGCCATTTCGCCGAGGAACGCGGCGTCGAAGTCCGTGCGCACCTCGCCGGCCGCCTGACCGGCGCGAATGATCGCCGCGAATGGCTCGTGGACGGGCGAGAGATAGGGCACATCGACGCCGGGCTCGGCGCGACTGCGCATCAGCTCGAGCAGCACTTCGCGTGCGAGCCCGCGCGCCGGGTTCACTTCGGCCGCCACGCGCTGCGCGAAGCCACGGATGCGCTCCTGCGCGGCAACCCGCCGCGCGAGCTGCTCCGCGACCAGTGCGCGCAGGTGCCCGGAGACTTCGCCGGTCATTTCCGCGAGCACCGCCGCCTTGTTGGGGAAGTGCAGGAAGAAAGTGGCCGGCGCGACGTCGGCCGCCGCGGCGATCTGCGTCACGGTGGTGGCTTCGAAGCCCTGGCGGACGAAGAGGCGACGCGCGGCCTCGTAGATGCGGCCACGCAGTTCGCGCTTCTTGCGTTCGCGGCGTCCTTCCGGGAGCACGCGCTGCGGCATCCGTCTCCCCCCGTCTGCCCCACACCCTGCACCGGTCAAATCATAGAGCGAACTCTATTTCTAAATCAAACTCTATCAATCGCGACGATCCGGGCCGGCGTGGGTCGCGTCGCGGATGGACGTATCGCAGTGCAGCGCGACTGCCGCCGTGACGGGGGACGCGCCGCGGGGCAGCGGCATGGCGAACGATGGTTGGGGCGCGCCCGCCTGTCCTGGCGCAGGCGCGTCTACGCCTCGCTGGCCTCGCTGTCGCGCCGCCGGCGCATGCGCGCGAGCAACTGCTGGCGCCGGCGCGCCACCTTTGCCTGCACGGCCTCCGGCGCCTCGCGCAGCACGGAGCGACGGCTGACGGTTTCGCGAAAAGCCTGGAACTCGCGATAGGCCTCCAGTTCGTGCCGCAGTTCGCGGAACACGAGTTCGATCATCACGGCGTCGTCGAGCATGCCGATGCCGGGGATCTCGTCGGGGATCAGGTCCTCGGGGTCGCAGAGGTAGGCGAGGCCGGACAGCACCGGGCTGCGCTCGTCCTCGTCGAGGGGCCAGTCGGGGTCGTTGATCATGGCGAGCAGTGTCTCGAGCTTCTCGAGCCGGCTGCGGACGAAGTCGGGCAGGTCGGTCGAACGCATGACCTTGATCAGGTCGCTCGCGGCGGCGAGGATCTCCTCGTCGTCGGCGATCCGGACCGATTCGCGCGCCTTCTTGAGTTCGCGGCGGAAATGTCGCAGGTCGCGGTCCGACAGCTCGATCGTCAGCTTGTAGGGCATGGGCGTTCCTCGCGGCCGCAAGGCTACGGGTGGGACTGGATCGGGGTCAACGAGCGGCTCGTGCAGGCAACGCGGGGTGGCCATGTCGGTACAATGGATGCTCCATGCAGAGGAAAGGTTGCATGCAACGTAACAAGGGCGGCCGGTCGCGGGTTCCTGTACTCGTCGCGCTGTGCGCACCGCTGGTCGCGTTCGCGGCGTGGGCGGGGCCGGCCGAGTACGTCCTTCCCACGAACGGCGATATCGTGATCGGCACCGTCACGACGGCCGTCGCCGAGCACGAGGACACGCTGCTCGACATCGGGCGTCGTCACGGCATCGGCTACGAGGAGATCATCGCGGCCAACCCCGGCATCGATCCGTGGCTGCCCGGTGCCGGCACCGAGGTGCTGATTCCGGGCCGTTTCGTCCTGCCCGACGTGCCCTGGGAAGGCATCGTCGTGAATCTGCCGGAGCACCGGTTGTATTACTTCCCGCCGCCGGAGCCCGGCCGTCCGCGCGTCGTGCGCACGTACCCGATCAGTACCGGGAAGATGGACTGGAAGACGCCGCTCGGCACCACGCGGGTCGTCGCCAAGCAGGAGCGGCCGAACTGGAACCCGCCGGAGTCCGTGCGGCTCGAGCACATTGCCAAGGGCGACCCGTTGCCCAGCGTCGTTCCGCCGGGGCCCGACAACCCGCTCGGCGAATACGCCCTGCGGCTCGGCATCCCGAGCGGTGCGTATCTCATCCACGGCACGAACCGGCCGGCGGGCGTCGGCATGCAGGTGACGCACGGCTGCATCCGCATGTTTCCCGAGGATATCGCGGAGTTCTTCGCGTTGGTGCCGGTGAGCACGAAGGTCAATCTGATCGACCAGACCACCAAGGTGGGCTGGTCGCGCGGCATGCTGTTCCTGGAGCGCCAGGCACCGCTCGAAGGCACCGCGGACCCGACGCACATGGATGTCGCCGAACTGCAGCGCGTCGTCGCGGCCGCGACGACGGGCCTGGACGTGCAGGTCGACTGGGACGTCGCGCGCGAGGCCTTCCGGCAGATGACGGGCGTTCCCGTGCGCATCGCCGTGCGCAATTTCGCGCGCATTCCGGCAGAAATGGCGCACACGGGCAGCGAGCCGCCGCGAGGCGGACCGTAGCGGCGCGGGCTGGCGGGGCGCGGCCGCCGGGGAAGGTGGTCGCATAAGAGCGCGCTGCGCCGGGAGCACCTGCGTCGAACCCGAGGCAGATCGTGTTTTCCGGTCTCATGGGCATCCTCCCTGGGCTTGATGGCCATGTCGTGGCGCCGCGATCCTTCGCGCTTCGCCGTGCTTCTGCGCCTCGTCTGCGCAGGCAGGTATGGTGCCCCGCCGGTCTTGCGAACGCGGCGGAGTTTCCGGAACCATAACACCGGCATCTCGACCCTCGACCTCGAGGCCAAACGAAAACGCCGCGCAGCGCGCGGCGTTTTCGCTCCGCCCGTGGGCGAATCGCGGGCGGTTACTTGCCCATCGAGCGCTTGAACGCGCGGTCGATCTTCTCGTTGGTCGCGTCGCAGCAGGACTGCGAAGCCTGCGCGGCCTGCAGGGCCTGGTTGGCCGTGCTCTGCGCGCTGCTGGCCGAGTTCGAGGCGCTCTGGGCCGCAGCGGCAGCCGAATCGGCAGCGGACTTGGCGGCGGCGGCGTCGGCGGCCGCCTGCTTCGCTGCGGCGGCAGCGGCGTCGATGCGGGCCAACGTGTCCTTGCTGGTGCAGCCGGTGGCGGTGGCAACCATGATGGCAGCGGCGGCCACGGTCAGCGTCTTCACGATCACAGTCTTCATTGTGTTCTTCCTCGATGAGGGTGGGAAATCGGACAAGCCAGTGGCGGTTGCGTGCAATCGGGGGTCACGGGTCCCTGTGCGCAGCGCAGCCGAACGCGGAGAGACTAACTGATTCGAAGTGGATGTTGAAGATTGCGCAGGCGGCCGCGGTGTGTTTCGGCGCGGACACAGGAGGACGTGGGGCAGTGGTCAGGGTGCCGGATTTCTCCTGCGCACGGCGCCGTGAGCGCGTGGATCTGGCCTGTTTCCGTACGGGCTGCGCGCCTGATCCGTGCTGGGCCGTGCCTCGGGGTGTTGCGTGCACGCGAGGGGGTCGCTCCGGGGAAGACCGAGGCGCGGTCGCGGCGGGCTTGTCATTTCCGAATCAGACCTGTATATAAGCACAGTATCTGTATGTGCATACAGGGAGCCCCATGCAAGATCTCACACCGCGCCAGCGTCAGGTGCTCACGTTCATCCAGGACAGCCTGGCCGAGCAGGGGCTGCCACCGACGCGTGCCGAAATCGCCGAAGCTTTGGGTTTCAAGTCGCCGAACGCGGCCGAGGAGCATCTGCGGGCCTTGCAGCGCAAGGGCGTGCTCGAGCTGCGGCCCGGCGCCTCGAGAGGCATCCAGCTCAGGGATTCCCTGCGGGAACAGATGGGCCTGCCGCTCATCGGCCGGGTTGCGGCCGGCCGTCCGATCCTCGCCGAGGAGAACATCGAAGCGCGCTACCAGATCGACCCCGGGCTCTTCCAGCCGCGGCCGCATTACCTGCTGAAGGTCAAGGGCATGAGCATGCGCAATGCCGGCATTCTCGACGGCGACCTCGTCGCCGTGCATCGCACGCCCGAAGTGCGCAATCGCCAGATCGTGGTCGCGCGTCTCGAAAACGAGGTCACGGTGAAGCGGTACCGGCAGGACGGCTCGATCGCCTGGCTGCTGCCAGAGAACGAGGACTTCGAGCCGATGCGCATCGACCTGCGCGAGCAGTCGCTCACGATCGAAGGCGTGGTCGTTGGCGTGGTCCGGCAGGACGCCCATCGCCTCTCCTGATGCCGGCCATTTCCATCGAAGACCTGCTGCAGAACAACCCGGCGCGGTTGTGGCGCGCGCGGGCGGAAGGCGCGGCGCCATCGGCGTCGCGCGGCTTGTCGACGGGATACGCGGCTCTCGATCGCTGCCTGCCAGGCCAGGGATGGCCGCGGCAGGGCCTCATCGAAATCCTCTCCGACTGGCACGGCATCGGCGAACTGCGTCTGCTGATGCCCGCGCTGGCCAGGCTCTGTAGTTCCGCCGGCGTGGCTCACGGAGCCAGGGCAAAGCCGGCTGTCGCGCAGGGCGGATGGCTCGCCTGGGTGTCGCCGCCGTATACGCCATATGCGCCGGCACTCGCCGCGTGGGGCATCGACGTGGCCCGTGTGCTGGTCGTGCACGGCTCGGGCGCCACCGAATGGGCGATGGGTCAGGCGCTGCGCTCCGGGGCGTGCAGTGCGGTACTCGGCTGGGTCAACCCGCGAGATCCGCAGGCCTTGCGCCGGCTGCAGCTCGCGGCCGAGCAGTCGCGCAGTCTCGCCGTGCTGTTTCGTCCGTTGCAGGCCGGCTGCGCGCCGTCACCCGCGGTGCTGCGGATCGCCCTGTCCGGCGCAGCGCAGACAGGTCTGCGAGTGCGCATCGTCAAGAGTCGCGGAGGCCGGCCCGCCACGGTCAATCTGGGGCACTGAGATGGCCCCGCTCGCGCAACGCCGGGTCGCGCCGGCACTCCGTTCATCGCCTGCCGTTCCGGGGCCGACCGTCGTCGTGCGGTCGCGGTCACGCGAGCTGTGGCTCGCCGTGCATCTGCCGTCACTGCTGCTCGACGCGCTGCGCGATCAGACTTCGGCGCTGTCCGGTCGTGTGCACCTCGCCGTCGTCGATCTCGAACGCGATGGCAAGGTCGTGCGCGCCTGCGACGCTGCCGCGCAGACGGCCGGCGTGCGTGCCGGCATGTCGGTCAACTCGGCGCTTGCACTGGCGCCGGGGCTGCAGACGCTGGCTCGCGACGTCGGGCGCGAAAGGCAGCTGCTCGAAGCCGTCGCATGCCAGGGGCTGCGTTTCACGCCACGCGTGAGCATCGAGCCGCCGGACGGCGTGTTGCTGGAGGTCCGCGGCAGCCTGCGGCTGTTTGGGGGTGCGCGACAGTTGTGTCGCCGGGTGCAGCAGGAGGTCGCGGAGACCGCTGGTGCCACCGTACGTTTCGCCGTCACGCCCACGCCGCTCGCGTCGTCGTGGTTCGCGCGTCTGAACGTCGACGAGCGCGCGGTGCTGGTGCGCGGCCGCGAGGAATTGCCGGGCCGTCTGGCACCGTTGCCGCTTGCGTGCACCCGCTGGCCCGAACGTACGCTGCGGACGCTCGCGACGATGGGCGTGCGCACGGTCGGCGAATGCCTGCGTCTGCCGCGTGACGGCTTCGCGCGGCGCTTCGGCGCGGACCTGCTCGCGATGCTCGACTGCGCCACGGGACGGATTGCGGAACCACGGACGGCATTTGCGGTGCACGAGAAGTTTGCACTGCGGCGCGACCTCGAGCCTGAAGTGGTCGACACCGGCCGGCTGCAGGTCGTGCTGCAGCTCATGGTCGACGATCTCTGCCGTTTCCTGCGGGAACGCAGCCGCGGCATCCAGACGCTCGAGATCCAGTTGCATCATCGCGAGGCACCGACGACGCGTGTGCGCCTGCGGTTCGTGCAGCCCGTCGGCGCGCAGCCGCGACGTATCGTCGAGCTGCTGCGCGAAAGGCTCGCGCGGTTCGGGTTGGCTGAGCCCGTCCGCAACATCCGCCTCGTCAGCGGTCCACTGCTCGACCTGCCGGCCGACGCGCCCGAACTCTTCGCGCACGACCGCCGCGAATCCGGCGTCCACGTGCCGCAGCTCGTCGAGCGGCTGCGCGCGCGTTTCGGCAACGCTGCCGTGCACGGCCTCGCCTGCGTGGCAGAGCACCGGCCCGAGGCGGCGTGGCGCGCAGTCGAGCCGCTCGGCTCACCGCTCCCGCTGGCAAAAATCGCGTGCGACGCGGGCGATGGCCACCGGCCGCTCTGGCTGCTCGACGTGCCCGAGCTGTGCGAGGCGGGCGATCTCGAGTTCGAGGAAGGGCCCGAATGCATCGAGTCCGGCTGGTGGGACGGCCACGACGTCGCGCGTGACTACTACGTCGCGCGCAACCGCCACGGAGCGCGGCTGTGGGTGTTTCGCAATCGGCGGTCGGCGGACGCGCCCGGCTGGTTCCTGCACGGGTGGTTCGCCTGAAGCAGGCGGACAGGATGACGTGTACGCCGAGCTGCATTGCCTGTCCAACTTCACGTTCCTGCGCGGCGCCTCGCGTGCGGAAGAACTCATCGAACGGGCGGCGAGCCTCGGCTATGCGGCGCTGGCCATCACGGACGAATGCTCGGTCGCCGGCGTCGTGCGGGCCCACGTCGCCGCCAAAGACCACGGGCTCAAGCTCATCGTCGGCGCCGAGTTCCGCCTCGAGGACGGCTTGCGCTGCGTGCTGCTCGCGTGCAACCGCGCGGGCTACGGGCGTCTCTGCAGGCTGATCACACGCGGTCGCCGCGCCGCGCCCAAGGGCGGCTATCGCCTCTGTCGCGACGACGTCGCGGAAGTCGTCGGCCCGCCCGGCGATCCGCTCGCAGCGTCGTTGCTCTGTCTCTGGCTTCCAGGGGCGGCGCCGGGCACGGCGGAAGCCCGCTGGCTCGCGGGACTGTTTCCCGACCGGCTGTGGATCGCAGTCGAGCTGCTCACGACGGGCAGGGACCGGCGACGGCTCGGGACGCTGCAGGCGCTCGGTGACGAACTGCATCTGCCGCTCGTCGCGGCCGGCGACGTGCACATGCATGCACGCGGCCGACGGGCGTTGCAGGACGTGCTGACGGCGACGCGTCACCGCACGACGGTCGAGTGTGCAGGCTTTGCCCTGCACCCGAACGGCGAACGGCACCTGCGCCCGCTGGCGCGCATCGCCGAACTGCATCCGCCCGGACTGCTGCAGGCCACGCTCGACGTCGCCGCGCGCTGCACGTTCTCGCTCGACGAGCTGCGTTACGAATATCCCCGCGAAATCGTGCCAGAAGGGCACACGCCCGCGAGCTGGCTGCGAGCGCTGACCGAGGAGGGCATGCATCGCCGCTGGCCCGCAGGCGTGCCGGAGGCGGCGCGCCGGGCGGTCGACCACGAGCTCGGGTTGATCGCCGAACTGCAGTACGAGCCGTATTTCCTCACGGTGCAGGACATCGTGCGTTTTGCACGTTCGCGCGACATCCTCTGCCAGGGTCGTGGTTCCGCCGCGAATTCCGCGGTCTGCTTCTGCCTCGGCATCACCGAGGTCGACCCGGCGCGCATGTCGCTGCTGTTCGAGCGCTTCATTTCGAAGGAGCGTAACGAGCCGCCCGACATCGACGTCGACTTCGAGCACGAGCGGCGCGAGGAGGTCATCCAGTACCTCTACGGGAAGTACGGGCGGCACCGCGCGGCGCTCACCGCGACGGTCATCAGCTACCGGCCGCGCAGCGCCCTGCGCGACGTCGCCAAGGCCATGGGGCTCGACCCGCTGCAGGTCGATGCGCTCGCGCGCTCGATGCAGTGGTGGGACGGCAGCCGCATCGACGAGGGCCGGGTCCGCGAGGCGGGGCTCGATCCGCAGTCGCCGGTGCTTTCCAGGGTACTGACACTGGCGCGCGAGTTGCTCGGATTCCCCCGGCACCTGTCGCAGCACGTGGGCGGCTTCGTCATCGCGCGCGACCTGCTCGAGGAGCTCGTGCCGGTCGAGAATGCCGCAATGGACGACCGCACGGTCATCCAGTGGGACAAGGACGACCTCGACGCGCTCGGGTTGCTCAAGGTCGACGTGCTCGGGCTCGGCATGCTCACGGCCATCCGCCGCGCGTTCGATCTCGTGCACGCCTTCCGCGGCCGGCGCTGGACGCTCGCCGGGGTACCCGCCGACGATCCGCTCGTCTACGAAATGATCGGCCAGGCCGACACCGTGGGTGTGTTCCAGATCGAGTCGCGCGCGCAGATGGCGATGCTGCCGCGGCTCAAGCCGTCCTCGTATTACGACCTCGTGATCGAGGTCGCCATTATCCGGCCGGGCCCGATCCAGGGCGACATGGTGCACCCGTACCTGCGCCGCCGCGCGGGACTCGAGGACGTCCGCTACCCGAGCCCGGAGGTCGAAGGCGTGCTGCGCCGCACGCTCGGCGTGCCCATTTTCCAGGAACAGGTCATGCAGCTCGCGATCGTCGCGGCGGGCTTCACGCCCGGCGAGGCCGACCAGCTACGTCGCGCGATGGCGGCCTGGAAGCGCAAGGGCGGGCTCGGACACTTCGAGGAGCGGCTGATCCGCGGCATGCGCGAGCGCGGCTATGCGGAGGAGTTCGCGCGCCGGATCTTCCAGCAGATCCAGGGTTTCGGCGAATACGGTTTCCCCGAGTCACACGCGGCCAGCTTCGCGCTGCTCGTGTACGTCTCCGCCTGGCTCAAGCATTACGAGCCCGCGGCGTTCACCGCAGCCTTGCTCAACAGCCAGCCGATGGGCTTCTACGCACCGTCGCAGCTGGTGCAGGACGCGCGGCGGCACGGTGTCGAGGTGCGCCCCGTCGAGGTGCACGCGAGCGACTGGGACTGCACGCTCGAGCGCGTCGAGGACGCGGCCGACCCGGCCCTGCGGCTCGGGCTGCGGCTGGTCAAGGGTCTGTCACCGGGTGCGGCCGAGCGTCTCCTGACCGCGCGGGCACGGCACGGAAGACGCTTCGAGAATGCACAGCAGCTCGCGGAACTCGCGCGGCTCGATCGACGCGAGATGGGCAGCCTCGCCGCGGCCGGCGCGCTGGCGAGTTTCGGTGGGCACCGGCACCGGGCGGCGTGGCAGGTGGCGGGGCTCGAGAGGCCCCTGCCGGTGCTGCCCGAGGTACGCATCGCCGAAGGTCTCCCGCTGCTGCGTGCCCCCCGCGAAGGCGAGGACATCATCGCCGACCATGCCCACACGGGGCTCACGCTGCGCCGTCATCCCGTGGCCTTGCTGAGGAAGCAGCTCGGCGAACGGGGCATCGTCGATTCGGGCGTACTGCGTGCGGCGGCAGACGGCACGCTCGTGCGCTCGGCCGGGCTCGTGATCACGCGGCAGCGGCCGGGCAGCGCGGACGTCACGTTCGTGACGCTGGAGGACGAGTTCGGCTCGATCAACGTCATCGTCTGGCGCCACCTCGCCGAGCGGCAGCGGCGGCCGCTGGTCGGCTCACGGCTGCTCGGCGTGGCAGGCAAGCTGCAGGTCGAAGGCGAGGTGAGACACCTGATCGCGCATCGCCTCGTGGACCTGAGCCGGCTGCTCGGTGGCCTGCGCGCCGAGTCACGCGACTTCCATTGAGGAAACAGGGACCCATTCACCTGGTTCCGCGAGCCTTGGTGCCGGCATCTGCGGGCGGATACAGGTGAATGTCCCCTGTTTCCCCTGCTTCCTCAGGTGTTCGGACGTCGCGGCTTCGGCCGCTCACCGAGGTCGTAATCGTCGAAGTCGCTGAGCAGCTCGGACGTGCGTTTCTGTTCGAGCAGCCGCTCGAGCTTGCGCCACGCGGGCTCGGCACCTTTGGGTGCGCCCCGCTTGCGTTTGTCGAGATCCTGCATGAGACGATCGACGTCGAGCGATTCGTCGCCTCCCGCGACTTCTTCGGTGCCTTCGTCCTCGAACTCGTCCGCGGGCTCTGGTTTCTCGTTCATCGATCGAAGAACCCAGGGGGCAAAGACCGGCGTTCTTATACTTCGGTGCCGTCCCGTGGGCAAGAACGGAAATCCCATGCGATCAATGCAACAGGCTCGCCATCCGGCGCCGGTACTGGGCCACGAGCGGGTCTTCGTTGCCGAGCACCTCGAAGGACTGCAGCAGGCTGCGCCGGGCGGCCTCGTCGCCATGACTTCTGTCGCGGCGCATCAATTCGAGCCACTCGGCCAGTGCGGTGCCGAAATCGCCCATTACGGCGTGGTGCGCCGCGAGCGCGTGACGGGCCGCGCCATCCGCCGGGTTGCGCTCGAGGGCCGCACGCAGCCCGGTGACGTCGGGATGCGCATTGGCTAGCCGCACGAAGGCGAGCCGTGCTCGCAGCGCGGGCAGCGCGGGGTGCCCGGCATCACCGGCTGCCAGCGTCTCGATGGCGGCGGCCGCGCCTTCGGCATCGCGCGCGTCGAGCAGCCGTGCCGCCGCTGATTCCGGGCGGGCGGTGTCTGCCGGAGCCGGTTCCGCCGTCGTGTCGGGGGCGGGGCCGTCGCCGGCGGGAGTCACGTGACGGTCGAGCATGGCCCTGATCGTCGACTCGGGCTGCACCCCCGCGAACTGCCCCACGACCTCGCCACGATGGATCAGCATGACGGTCGGGATGCTGCGGATCTGGAAGTGGCTGGCGAGCTGCGGCTGTTCGTCGGTGTTGACCTTGGCGAGCACGAACCTCCCGCCGTAGTCATCGGCGATGCGGTCGAGCAGCGGCATCAGCGACTGGCAAGGGCCGCACCAGGGAGCCCAGAAGTCGACCAGCACGGGTACCGCGGCCGACGCTTCGACGACGTCGGTCATGAAGTTCTCGGCAGTGGCGACGATCTTGTGCACGGATGCTGTCACGGGATGCTCCTGGCCAAAGGTAGACGGATTTACCGGGCCGCACCGCCGGTTGCAAGAGCCGCCGCAACCTGCCGGGGCGGGCTTGCCGGTATGATTCACCGGTCGAGCCACGGGGGCGTGGTCTGCTACGAATACGGAGCCAAAGCAAAGATGTCGAACATGCGTTTTGCAGGAACCTGCGCCCTGTTCGCGGCGCTCGGCAGCGTCGCGACGCCGGCCGTCGCCGACTGGACGGGCAAGGGTGACGTCGGTGCCTCGATTGCGACCGGCAACAGCGAAAACCAGGCCGCCAGCGCGAATCTCGAGATCAAGTACCAGGCGGACCGCTGGGCCCACACGGTGGGTCTTGCCGGCAACTACGGCAACGACGGCGAGGAGACGACGGCGCAGCGCTGGGAAGTCCGCGGCCAGTCGCAGTACGACTTCACGGAGCGCGCCTATGCCTTCGGCGCCGCGCGTTACGAGGACGACCGGTTCAGCCAGTACGATTACCAGGCGTCGCTCGCGGGCGGTCTTGGCTACAGGCTGGTCGACTCCGAGCGTACCAGGCTCTGGGTGCAGGGCGGTCCGGGCTATCGCTACGCCGAGATCCGCGAGACCGGCGAGACGGAGGACGGGATCATCTTCCGCGGTGACCTCGGATTCGAACACCAGATCACGGACACCACCAAGGTCGTCGACCGCTTTCTCGTAGAGGCGGGTTCCGACAACACCTACCTGCAGAACGACCTTGGTCTCGAGGTCACCATCACGGGCGCGCTCGGGTTGCGCGTCGGCTATCAGGTCCGTCACAACACGGACGTGCTCCCGGGCATCGAGAAGACCGACACCCTGACGACGCTCGGCCTGCTCTACGAGACAAAATAACCGGCCGGTGGCGATGCGCGGCCCGCGGTTGCACTGCCGCGGGCCGGCTCGTTTTGGCTAGAATCCGCGGACTCTTCACCGAGGCGCAGGCTCCCATGAGCGCATCCCTGCACGAGGCGTCCGCGTCTCGCTTCCTGTTCGCGAAGGCCGAGGACTTCCTGACGCCGGTGGGGCGGGCCGTCAACGAGGAGTTCCTCGGCGACGAGGAGAGCATCGTGCGGCGCCTGGCCGACCTCGTCCGGCTGGAGCCCGCGGCCAGCGAAGCCGTCCAGGCCACCGCGCGGCAGCTCGTCGAAGCCGTGCGCCGGGCGCCCGCGTCGAAGTCCGGCCTGGATGCGTTTCTGCGTCAGTACGACCTTTCGTCGCAGGAAGGCGTGATTCTGATGTGCCTCGCCGAGGCCCTGCTGCGCATCCCGGACGGCGAGACGGCCGACCGGCTGATCGCGGACAAGCTCCGTGCGGGCGACTGGGCCAGTCATCTCGGGGACAGCCAGTCGTTGTTCGTCAACGCCTCGACCTGGGGCCTGATGCTGACCGGGCGCATCGTCCGGCTCGATCCGGCGGATGTCGCGACGCCGGCGGGCGCGATGGGCCGGGTGATGGGCCGCATCGGCGAACCGGTCGTGCGGGCCGCGATGCGTCAGGCGATGCGCATCATGGGGCACCAGTTCGTGATGGGGCGCACGATCGGGGAAGCCCTCGACAATTCGCTCACGGGGGCGAACCGGCGCTACCGCTACACGTTCGACATGCTGGGCGAGGCGGCGCTGACGACGGCAGACGCCAGCCGCTATTTCGAGGCCTATCGCAGCGCCATCGGCTCGCTTGCCGCGCGCGCCGGTGAATACGCGGACTTCGAGTCGCGTCCGAGCATCTCGGTGAAGCTGTCGGCGCTGCATCCGCGGTTTGAGCGCACGCACCGCCAGCGCGTCCTTGGCGAGCTGACGCCGCGGCTCGTCGTGCTCTGCCGGCTGGCGCGCGAGGCGGGCATCGCGCTCACGCTGGACAGCGAGGAATCCGAACGTCTCGAGCTGACGCTCGAACTGCTCACGGCCGTGTGCCACGAGCTGGCGCTCGATGGCTGGGACGGCTTCGGCATCGCCCTGCAGACCTACCAGAAACGCGCATTGCCCATGCTGCGCTACCTCATCGACCTCGCTCGCCGGACGCAGCGCATGCTGCACGTGCGTCTCGTCAAGGGCGCGTACTGGGATGCGGAGATCAAGCGTGCCCAGGAGCGCGGCCTGCCCGGCTACCCGGTCTTCACACGCAAGCCGAACACCGACGTGTCGTACCTGGCCTGTGCGCGTCACGTGCTCGAGCACGGCAAGGAAATCTACCCGCAGTTCGCGACGCACAATGCGCACACCGTTGCGGCGGTCGCCCATCTCGCGCGCCAGTACGGGCGCGAGTTCGAGTTTCAGCGCCTGCACGGCATGGGCGAGGACCTCTATGCACAGGTCATGAACCCCGACGGCCTGAACAGGCCCTGTCGCGTGTACGCGCCGGTCGGCGAGCACGAGGACCTGCTGCCGTACCTCGTGCGTCGACTGCTCGAAAACGGCTCGAACACGTCGTTCGTCAACCGCATCGTCAACGAGAACGAGCCGGTCGAGTCGATCGTCGCCGATCCGGTCCGCACGGTCGACGATTTCGCGAGCGCGGCCCACCCGCGCATTCCGCCGCCCGCCGACATCTACCGGCCGGAACGCCGCAATGCGCTCGGCGTGCATCTGGCGAACGGCGCCGTGCTGGCCGACATGGCGGCCCGCATGGAGCATGTCTCGCGTCGCGCGTGGGTGGCGGGGCCGATCGTGGCGGGCGATGAGCGCAGCGGAGGCGGCGAGACCATCCGCAACCCCGCCGACCACTCGGACACGGTCGGCTCGGTGACGTCGGCCACGCCCGAGGACGTGCGACGCGCCATCGACGCGGCGGTCGCGGCGCAGCCGGCCTGGGATGCGACACCGGTGTCCACGCGCGCCGCGGCACTGGACGAAGCCGCGAGGCTGTTCGAACAGAACACGCCGGAACTCGTCGCGATGTGCGTGCGGGAGGCCGGCAAGTCCGTGCCCGACGGCATCGCCGAAGTCCGCGAGGCCGTCGACTTCCTGCGCTATTACGCGGCGCGGGCGCGGGAGGGCTTCGGCGGCCCGGTGCGGCTGCCGGGGCCGACCGGGGAGAGCAACGAATTGAGCCTGCACGGGCGCGGCGTGTTCACGTGCATCAGCCCGTGGAACTTCCCGCTGGCGATCTTCACGGGCCAGGTCGTCGCCGCACTCGCGGCGGGCAACGCTGTGCTGGCGAAGCCCGCCGAGCAGACCCCACTCGTCGCTGCGCATGCGGTGCGGCTGCTGCTGCAGGCGGGCATCCCTGCCGAGGTGCTGCACCTGCTGCCGGGCGACGGCGCCGTGATCGGCGCCGCGGCGGTTGCGGATCCGCGGATGGCGGGTGTTGCGTTCACGGGCTCGACCGAGACGGCCCGCATCATTCACCGGACGCTCGCCGGCAGGGACGGCCCGATCGGCACCCTCATCGCCGAGACCGGCGGCCAGAATGCGATGATCGTCGACAGCTCCGCGCTGCCGGAGCAAGTCGTCATCGATGCGGTCCAGTCCGCGTTCAACAGCGCGGGGCAGCGCTGCTCCGCGTTGCGCGTCCTGTGCGTACAGGAGGACATCGCGGCCAAGGTCAAGCGGCTGCTCGCCGGGTACATGGATGAACTCGTCGTCGGCAACCCCGCGTATCTCGAGACCGACGTCGGGCCCGTCATCGACGAGACCGCGCGTGCGCTGCTCGAAGGCCACGCGCAGGAAGTCATGGCCCGGTCGTCGTGGCATCACCGCATCGCGCCCAACGCGGCGATGGCTGCCGGCACGTTCGTGGCGCCGCTGGCCGTGGAGATCGAATCGCTGTCGGTGCTCGACCGCGAGTGGTTCGGGCCCGTCATGCACGTCATCAGCTACAGGGCGCGCGACCTGGAGGCGCTCGTCGATGCGATCAACGCCACGGGCTATGGCCTGACGTTCGGCATCCACAGCCGCATCGACGGCACGGTACGGCGCGTGGCGGGTCGCGTCACGGCTGGCAACGTGTATGTCAACCGCAACATCATCGGCGCGGTGGTCGGCACGCAGCCGTTCGGCGGTTGCGGGCTCTCGGGCACCGGACCCAAGGCCGGCGGCCCGCACTATCTGCACCGCTTCGCGCACGAGCGCACGTACACGGTGAACACGTCCGCGGTCGGCGGCAACGCGTCGCTGCTCGCGATGGATTGACATGAACCTCAGCGTCCTCGACATCTTCAAGGTCGGCATCGGCCCGTCGAGCTCGCACACGATGGGCCCGATGCACGCGGCGTGCGTGTTCGTGCGCAGCCTGGAGGCGCAGGCGTTGCTCGATCGCACCGACAAAGTCGTCGCGCAGTTGTACGGGTCGCTCGCGCTCACGGGGCGCGGGCACTGCACCGACCGCGCCGTGCTGCTCGGTCTCGAAGGCAACGAGCCCGCGACGCTCGATCCGGCATCCATGGAGCCGACGCTCGAGCGCATCCGTGCGACCGGTCGCCTGCGCGTGGCGGGTCGCAGGGAGGTGGCGTTCGACGAGCCGCTCGACCTGCTGTTTCACCGCGACCAGACCCTGCCGCAACACCCGAACGGGATGCGTTTCACGGCGCTGGATGCGGCGGGCGCGGCGCTGTTCCGTGACGAGTATTTCTCGACGGGCGGCGGCTTCGTGGTGCGCGGCGCGGACTTCGGCCGGAGAGTCGCGGCCGGGCAGGGCGCCCGGGTGCCACACCCGTTCGCATCGGCGCAGGAACTGCTCGGACTGGCGCGTGACCGCGGGCTGGACCTGCACGAGCTCGTGCTCGAGAACGAACGGGCGTTCCGGCCGGACGAGGCCACACGCGCCGCACTGCTGCACGTCTGGTCGGTCATGAACGACTGCATCGAGCGGGGCTTCCGCGGCACGGGCGTCCTGCCCGGCGTGCTGAAGGTGCGCCGCCGCGCGGAGAGGCTGCACCGGCTGCTGCTCGAATCGGCCGAAAAGCGCCCGCTCGACGCGCTCGAGTGGGTCAACGCCTTCGCGCTCGCGGTCAACGAGGAGAATGCGGCGGGGGGGCGCATCGTAACCGCGCCAACGAACGGCGCAGCCGGCATCGTGCCGGCGGTCCTCGCGTACTACCGGAAGTTCGAACCAGGCGCGAGCGAGGACGGAGTCGTGCGGTTCCTGCTCGTCGCGGGCGCCGTGGCCATGCTGTACAAGCGCAACGCCTCGATCTCGGGCGCCGAGATGGGCTGCCAGGGCGAGGTCGGCGTCGCCTGCTCGATGGCCGCGGCCGGGCTCGTGTCGGCAGTGAACGGCACCAACGAGCAGGTCGAGAACGCCGCCGAGATCGGCATGGAGCACAATCTCGGCCTGACCTGCGACCCGATCGCGGGTCTCGTGCAGATCCCGTGCATCGAGCGCAACGCCATGGGCGCCGTGAAGGCGATCAACGCAGCGCGGCTGTCGCTGCGTGGCGACGGCACGCACAAGGTGTCGCTCGACCAGGTGATCGCGACCATGCGGCAGACGGGTCACGACATGTCGACGATCTACAAGGAGACGAGCCAGGGTGGGCTCGCCGTCAACGTGCCGGAGTGCTGAGACCAGCTTTGGGGAAACACTGATGTCCGCAGCCCAGTCCCGCGTCGTCGTCGTCACCGGTGCCTTCGGCGCCCTTGGCACCGCCGTCGCGCGTGCCTTCGACCAGACCGGTGCCCGGCTCGCGCTCATCGACGTGTCGCAGCCGTCGGCCGAACTGCAGCACCGCTTCACCGGTCCGCACCTGCTGCTCGGCGGGGCCGATCTCTCCAACCTCGAGGCCACGCGCAAGGCGATGGCGGCCATCGCGATGCGATTCGGCGGCATCGACGTGCTGGTCAACGTGGCGGGCGGCTTCAACTGGGAGAAGCTCGAGGACGGCGACGTTGGAACCTGGGACGCGCTCTACGCGATGAACCTGCGCTCCGCCGTGGTGAGCTGCAAGTGCGCATTGCCGGCGATGCTCGAGCGTGGTGGCGGCCGCATCGTCAACATCGGCGCGGGGGCCGCGGTCCGGGCCGGCGCCGGCATGGGCGCCTACACCGCGTCGAAATCCGGCGTGCAGCGGTTGACCGAGGCGCTCGCCGACGAACTGAAGGACCGCAACATCACCGTCAACGCGATCCTGCCGGGCACGATCGACACGCCGCGCAACCGCCTCGACATGCCGAAGGCCGACTTCTCGCGCTGGGTGGCGCCGGAGAAGATCGCGAAGGTCATCGTGTTCCTCGCTTCCGACGACGCGAGCGCCGTCACCGGCGCCTCGATCCCGGTGTTCGGGCGCGGCTGAGGCCGCTCAGTCGCGCTCGGTGGCGGCCGCGAGGTTGCGCGGGTAGTCGAATTCCGCCTGCTGGCCCGTGTGCCAGTCCAGCTCCGACCAGTTCGCGAGCGCGAAGCAGGCCGTGAACACCGCGCAGGTCGGCATGTTGTCGATCTGCTCACCGGCCGACAACCGGTTGGCGCACTCGGTGATGCCCGGGTTGTGGCTGAATACCATCAGGTGTCGCACGTCGCCGCCGAGCTCGCCGACGACTTCGCGGATCGCCTCGGGGTCCGCGAGGTAGAGCCGCTCGTCCTGCGCGATGCATTCGGGGGGCACCTTGAGCTCGCGCGCCATGATGCTCGCGGTGGTCAGGGCACGCACCGCCGGGCTCGCGAGGATCAGTTCGGGCCGCAGCCGCCGCGAACGCAGGCGGCGCGCCATTTCCGGGGCGTCCTGCTGCCCGCGCCGGTTGAGCACGCGGTCCCAGTCCTGCTGGCCGGACAGCGACCAGTCCGACTTTGCGTGTCGCACGAGCGTGAGCCGCTTCATGCCCGCAGTCGCCTCCCGGCTCGCCGCGAGGCGCTGTACCTTGCTCTTGCCGAGTTTGCCGAGGCTCATGGTCGTGCGGTCCTCAGGCCCATTCACCGTCGTTGCCGCGCAAACCGGGGCATGTCCCCGGTTCCCTCATCCGTCGGAAGCGACTTCGACGCAGCCGTCGACGACGCGCACCGCGTAGCGCCTGACCGGCTCGTAGGCTGGCGGCGTCAGTGCCTCGCCGGTGCGCAGACTGAAACGTGCTCCGTGACGCGGGCAGATGACCTGGTGGTCCTCGATCTGTCCGCCGGCGAGACCGCCGCCGTCGTGCGTACAGACGTCGTCGATCGCGAAGAACTCGCCGTCGACGTTGAAGACGGCGACGAACGACCCGTCGATTTCTGCGGACGCATAATCGCCGGGCCCGATGTCCGCCGCCGGCGCGACACGTGTCCAGGTGGTCATGCGCGATGCCCCGGCGCGGTGCTCACATCATCCCCGTCTGCAGCCGGGCCGCCTCGGACATCATCGACTGGTTCCACGGCGGATCGAATACCAGATCCACGTCCGCACGCTTGACCGTCGGGATGATCTCGACCTTCTCGCGCACGTCGGCGACCAGCACCTCGCCCATGCCGCAACCCGGCGCGGTCAGCGTCATGGTCACGTACACGACCCGGCCCCCGTCCTCTTCCGACCGCACGTCACAGTCGTAGACCAGCCCGAGGTCGACGATGTTGATCGGGATCTCCGGGTCGTAGCAGCCCTTCATCTGCTCCCACGCCAGCCGGCGGACGTCGTCGTCGTTCGCGTCCGGCGGAAGCTCGGGCACGGCTTCCGACTCCTTGCCGAGCGCATCGGCGTCCTTGCCCGCGATACGGAAGAGATTGCCCTCGACATACACCGTGAAGCTGCCGCCGAGCGCCTGGGTGACGTATCCCTGCTGGCCTTCGCGCAGCTTCACGTTCACGCCCGCGGGCACGATGACGGCGTCGACGTCCCGCTTGAAAGTGACCGGTTCGTTGTCGGCTCGATACAAGTCGCTTACTCCGTCGTAACCTGTTCCTGGCGGTGCAGCGCGGCGTCCAGCGTGTGCCAGCAGAGGCTGGCGCACTTCACTCGCGCCGGAAATTCCCGCACGCCCGACAGCGCGCCCAGCTTGCCGAGGCTGGCCACGTCGATGCCCGAGTCGTCGCGCGTGAGCAGCTGGTGCATCTGCGTGAAGAGCGACTCGGCCTCCGTCACCGTCCGGCCCTTGACGCTCTCGGTCAGGAGCGAGGCGGAGGCGACCGAGATCGCGCAGCCGCTGCCGTGGAACGAGACGTCGCTGACGCGGTCGCCGTCGAGCTTGACGTACACCGTGAGCCGGTCGCCGCAGAGCGGGTTGAAGCCGTCGGCCTGCCGGTCGGCGTCCGGCATCTCGCGGAAATTCCGCGGATGCCGGTTGTGGTCGACGATGATGTCGCGGTAGAGGTCCTTGAGGTCCATCAGCCCAACATCTCCCGTGCGGTGTGCAGCGCCGCGACGAGCTGATCGATCTCGGTGCGGGTGTTGTAGAACGCGAACGAGGCGCGGGCCGTTGCCGGCACCCCGAAGAAGTCCATCACGGGCATCGCGCAATGATGACCGGTGCGGACGGCGACGCCCGCGGCGTCGAGGATCGTGCCGAGGTCGTGCGGATGCACCCGGCCGACCGTGAAGGAAACGACGGCCGCCTTCTGCGGTGCCGTGCCGATGATGCGCAGCCCCGGGACGTCCGACAGGCGTGCCGTCGCGTATTCGAGCAACTCGTGCTCGGCGGCTGCGATGCGCTCCATGCCGAGCGACTCGAGGTAGTCGATTGTCGCGCCGAGTCCCACGGCGTCGGCAATGGCTGGCGTCCCCGCCTCGAATTTCCAGGGCAGGTCGTTGTACACCGTCTTCTCGAAGCTCACGGCGAGGATCATGTCGCCACCGCCCTGCCACGGCGGCATTTCGCGCAACAGCGCCTCGCGGCCGTACAGCACGCCGATGCCCGTCGGGCCGCACATCTTGTGCGCCGAAAACGCGTAGAAATCGCAGCCGAGCGTCTGCACGTCGACCTTCATGTGCGGAACCGCCTGGGCACCGTCGAGCAGCACGGGCACGCCGCGCTCCTGCGCCGCGCGGATGAAGCGCTGGACGGGCAGCACCGTGCCGAGCGCGTTCGACACGTGGGCGATCGCGACGAGGCGCGTGCGCGGCGACAGCAGGGTGGTGAACGCCTCGAAGTCCACCTCGCCGGTCGTCGTGATCGGTGCCACCTTGAGCGTGGCACCGGTCTGCCCGCACAGGATCTGCCAGGGTACGATGTTGGCGTGGTGCTCCAGCCAGGTCACCAGGATCTCGTCGCCGGGGCCGAAGCGAGGCCGGCCGAAGCTCTGTGCGACCAGGTTGATGGCCTCGGTCGTGCCCCGCACGAAGACGATTTCCTTCGTCGAGCGCGCGTTGATGAAGCGACGGACTTTCTCGCGCGCGCCCTCGAAGAGGTCGGTCGCTTCCTGGCTCAGCGTGTGCACGCCGCGGTGCACGTTGGCATGGGTCGTCTCGTAGTAGCGCGACATCGCCTCGATGACCGCACGGGGCCGCTGGCTCGATGCCGCGTTGTCGAGGTAGGCGAGGGGCCGGCCCCGCACGGTGCGCTCGAGCACGGGGAACTCACGACGCACGGCTTCGACGTCGAGCGGGACGCCGACCGGGCCACTGGCGGTCCGCGGCAGGGCGCTCACGGGGCCACCTCGAGCAGGCGCAGCAGCCGCGCGTCGAGCTGCTCCTGGACCAGCGCAGACAGCGCCGGCTCCTCGATGCGCGAGAGCACCGCGCCCGCGAAGGCGCGCGTGAGCGCGCTGCGGGCTTCGGCGGCGTCGAGGCCGCGCGAGCGCAGGTAGAACAACGCGTTCGGGTCGAGCTGCCCCGTGGTGGCGCCGTGGCTGCACTGCACGTCGTCGGCGTAGATCTCGAGATCGGGCTTGGTGTCGATCTCGGCGCCCGGCGTCAGCAGCAGATTTCGGTTGACCTGCCGGGCATTGGACTTCTGTGCGCCGACATGGACGATCGACTTGCCGTTGAACACGCCGCGGCCCTTGTTGGCCGCGATGCCGCGATAGTCCTGCAGGCTGACGGTCTCCACGGCGCGGTGCTCGACCAGCACGTGGGTGTCCAGATGGCGCGAGCCGTCCGCCATGAAGACGCCGGTCAGCTCGGCAGCGGCGGCGCGGCCTTCGAGCGCGACACGCAGGTCGATTCTCGCGAGCGAGCCGCCGAGCTGCGAGTCGCGCAGGACGAGCTTCGCGCCTTCGGCGAGACGCGCATCCACGCGTTCGATGTGGAACGCGCGCGCGCTGCAGCGTTGCAGGCGGTGAAGCTCCAGCCGTGCGCCCGCGGCCAGCTCGATGTCGAGCACGACGTTGGTGAAGTGCTCGTTCAGACCGTCGTCGAGGTGGTCGACCAGCAGGCGCCCCCGGCTGTCCGGCGCCATCCGCACGACGATGCGGGGGTTCGCCAGCGTCGGGCCGGCGCCGGCCGTCACCACGGCCACCTGCAGGAGTGCGTCGGCAACCGAGCCCGGCGAGGTTTCGAGCAGCAGGGGTGCGGTGAGCGCGGCATTGAGGGCCGCGAAGCGTTCGGTGCCCAGGCCTTCGATGGGTCGCAGCAGTTCGTCCGCACGGGCACCGGAGGACTCGAGCGTGCCGAGGCGGAACCCGGCGAGCGTCGCGGGCACGTGCCCGGCGTCGCCGTTCAGCACTACGATGCGCGCACCCGGCAGCGCCGCCGGCAGGTCCGCCGCCGCGGCGGGCGAGCCCGGAGAGAAACGACGTGTCTCGAGGCGACGCAGGTTCGTGTACTTCCAGGCCTCCTCGCGCGTGGTCGGGAAGCCGAGTTCGCTGAAACGGGCGAATGCCGCCGCGCGCCGCGCCTGCGGCCCGCGCAGCGCGGGCCGCAGGCGCTCGAACGCCTCGCGGTAATGGGCGACGGCGGTGGAGGGCGCAGGGGAATTCATGCCGCGCTCGCTCCCTGGCGCACCCATTCGTAGCCGCGCTCTTCCAGCTCGAGTGCCAGCGACTTGTCACCCGTGCGCAGGATGCGGCCGTCCGACAGGACGTGCACGAAGTCCGGCTCGATGTAGTCGAGCAGGCGCTGGTAGTGCGTCACCATGACGACGGCGCGCTCCGGCGAGCGCAGACTGTTCACGCCGTTCGCCACGACGCGCAGCGCATCGATGTCGAGGCCGGAATCGGTCTCGTCGAGCAGCGCCAGCTTCGGCTCGAGCACGGCCATCTGCAGGATCTCGTTGCGCTTTTTCTCCCCGCCCGAGAAGCCTTCGTTGACGCCGCGATTGAGGAAGCTCTCGTCCATCTGCATGAGCTTCATCTTCTCGCGAATCAGCTGCAGGAACTCGAAGGCGTCGAGTTCGGACTGACCGCGCTCCTTGCGCAGTGCGTTGAGCGCGGCCTTCAGCAGGTAGGCGTTGTTCACGCCCGGGATTTCGACCGGATACTGGAAGGCCAGGAATACGCCGCGACGCGCGCGGACCTCCGGCTCGAGCGCGAGCAGGTCTTCGCCGAGGAACGTCGCGGAGCCCCGGGTGACTTCGTAGCCCGCGCGACCGGCCAGCACGCTCGCCAGCGTGCTCTTGCCGGAGCCGTTCGGGCCCATGATCGCGTGCACCTCGCCAGCGCCGACCTCGAGGTCGAGTCCCTTGAGGATCTTGCGGGCGCCGATCTGGGCGTGCAGGTCGCGGATGCTGAGCATGCGGTGTTCTCTGTCTCTCTTTCGGCTCAGCCGACGGCGCCTTCGAGGCTCACCGACAGCAGGTTCTGCGCCTCGACGGCGAATTCCATCGGCAGCTCCCTGAAGACTGCCTTGCAGAAGCCGTTGACGATCATGTTGACCGCGTCCTCCTCCGACACGCCGCGGCTGCGGCAGTAGAAGAGCTGGTCGTCGGCGATCTTCGAGGTCGTGGCCTCGTGCTCGACGACCGCGGACGGGTGCCTGATCTCCATGTACGGGAACGTGTGCGCGCCGCACCGGTCGCCCATCAGCAGCGAGTCGCACTGGGTGAAGTTGCGCGCGCCCTCGGCGGAAGGCAGCACCTTCACGAGCCCGCGGTAGGTGTTCTGGCCGCGACCGGCAGAGATGCCCTTCGAGACGATCGTCGAGCGCGTGTTGCGGCCGATGTGGATCATCTTGGTGCCGGTGTCGGCCTGCTGGCAGTGGTTGGCGAGGGCCACGGAATAGAATTCGCCCACGGAGTTGTCGCCGGTCAGCACGCAGCTCGGGTACTTCCACGTGATGGCGGAGCCGGTCTCGACCTGGGTCCAGCTGATGCGGGAGTTCGCGCCGCGGCATTCGCCGCGCTTGGTGACGAAGTTGTAGATGCCGCCGACACCGTTCTCGTCGCCGGGGTACCAGTTCTGGACCGTCGAGTACTTGACGTGCGCGCCGGCGAGCGCCACGAGCTCGACGACGGCCGCGTGCAGCTGGTTCTCGTCGCGCATCGGTGCCGTGCAGCCCTCGAGGTAGCTCACATGGCTGTCTTCGTCGGCGACGATCAGCGTGCGCTCGAACTGCCCGGTGTTGGCGGCGTTGATACGGAAGTACGTCGAGAGCTCCATCGGGCAGCGCACGCCCTTCGGCACGTAGACGAACGAGCCGTCCGAGAACACGGCGGAATTCAGCGTCGCGAAGAAATTGTCCGTGTACGGCACCACGGAGCCGAGGTACTGCTCGACGAGCGCCGGGTGGTTCCGCACGGCGTCGGAGAACGAGCAGAAGATCACGCCCGCCCTGGCGAGTTTTTCCTTGAACGTCGTCGCGACCGACACGCTGTCGAACACGGCGTCGACCGCCACGCCGGCGAGCCGGGCACGTTCGTGCAGTGGCACGCCGAGCTTCTCGTAGGTGGCGAGCAGCTTCGGGTCGACTTCGTCGAGGCTCTTCGGGCCGTCCGTCTTCGCCTTGGGAGCGGAGTAGTACGAGATCGACTGGTAGTCGATCGGCGCGATCCTCAGGTGCGCCCACTGCGGCTCACGCATCGTGAGCCAGTGGCGCAGTGCCTGCAGCCGCCATGCGAGCAGGAACTCAGGCTCGCGCTTGATCTGCGAGATGCGCCGTACGACCTCTTCGTCGAGACCCGGCGGCAGTGTCTCGGACTCGACGTCGGTGACGAAGCCGTGCCGGTATTTCTGTGCGACGAGCGCGTCAAGGTCGGGCTGGGAACTCGACATGTGGGCTCACCTCCCTGTCAGAGCCTGCCGGGCCCGCGCGGCGCGGCGCCGGGACGCACCGTGCCCAAGAGCTGCGGCCGCCAGAACGCGACGGCTTCCTGGCCCGAGAGCTGCGCGAGGGAGATCTCGTCGAGGGAGCGGCGTATCGCGCCGTTGATCCTCTGCCAGGCGTTGCCGGTACTGCACGAGACCTCGTGCTCGCAGGTGCTGTGTTCGCCGCTGCACTCGGTGATCGCCACCGGCCCCTCGATCGCATCGATGATCGCCGCCGCGCTGATCGCCGCGGCCGGGCGCGCCAGCCGATATCCGCCGCGCGCACCGCGCGTGGACGTGAGCAGGCCGGCCCGGTGAAAGTTCTTCAGCAGCTTGCTGACGGTCGGCAGGCCGAGGTGCGTGCGGTCGGCAACCTCGGATGCCGTCAGACGCTGTGCCGGGCTGGCTGCGAGGCAGGCCAGCACGACTGTGCCGTAATCGGTGAGTTTGCTGATGCGGAGCATAGTCCCGTTCCAAGTGGGACAATTTTAGTCCTATATGACGGACAAGCCAACCCCGTCGACCGGGAGTCACCGGGACGAAGCAACCACTTCTGCTACTATTCGCGTCCCTTGGCGCGCACCGGACGTTCCGGAAACCCTTGACCAGCCTCATCCCGACCACGCCTGCCGGCGCGGCGCCGGCCGTTGGCCGCGACTCCATTGCCGTGCTCCGTGGCGTCCATTACGCCGTCGACTCCGGCAAGACGGTCTTCGACGGCCTCGACATCGAGATCGGGCGGGGCGCCATCACGGCCATCATGGGTCCGAGCGGGACGGGCAAGACGACGCTGCTCAGGCTCATCACGGGCCAGATCCTCGCCGACCGCGGCGAGGTCATCGTCGACGGACAGGACGTGGCGCGGCTGAAGCGCAGGGAGATCTTCGCGCTGCGCCGTCGCATGGGCATGCTGTTCCAGAACGGCGCTCTGCTCACGGACCTCGACGTGTTCGAGAACGTCGCGTTCCCGCTGCGCGAGCACACCAGACTGCCCGAGCGGCTGATCCGCACGATCGTGCTCACGAAGCTGCACGCCGTGGGGTTGCGCGGGGCCGCGAACCTGATGCCGCAGCAACTGTCCGGCGGCATGGCGCGTCGCGTCGCGCTCGCGCGTGCCATCGCGATGGACCCCGACATCCTGATCTACGACGAGCCGTTCGCGGGTCTCGACCCGATCTCGATGGGTGTCGTGCTGCGCATCGTCCGCTCGCTCAACGACGCGCTCGGCATCACCAGCATCGTAGTCACGCACGACGTCCGCGAGATCTCGCAGATCGCCGACGTCAGCTACATCCTGTCGGAAGGCCGCGTGGTCGCGAGCGGCACGACGCGCGAGCTGCACGATCATCCGTCACCGGTCGTGCACCAGTTCGTCGAAGGCCTGGCGGACGGCCCCGTGCCGTTCCACTACCCTGCACCGGACTATCACGCGCAACTGCTCGGCGGCGAGGTGTTCGAGTGATGCCCTCGCTCGCCAGGGAGTTCGCGCAGGGCACCACCGCATTCCTCGAGCGCACTGGCAGGATGACGCGGTTCGGTCTGCAGTTGCTGGCGCTCACGCCGGCGTCGCTGCTGCGGGTCCGCCCGATCGTCGACCAGGTCTACAACACGGGCGCGCTGTCGCTCGTGATCATCATGACCTGCGGTCTGTTCGTGGGCATGGTGCTCGGCCTGCAGGGTTACGACCTGCTGACGCGATTCGGCTCCGAGGAATACCTCGGTACGGCGGCGGCGCTCAGCCTGCTCAAGGAGCTCGGCCCCGTCGTCACGGCGCTGCTGTTCGCGGGGCGGGCGGGCACGGCGCTCGCCGCCGAGCTCGGCCTGATGCGCGCGACCGACCAGATCGCCGCGATGGAGATCATGGCGGTCGACCCGATGAAGCGCGTCGTGCTGCCGCGGTTCCTGGGCGGCGTGATCGCCATGCCGCTGCTCACGGCGACCTTCATCGCGATCGGGCTGTTCGGCGCGCAGCTCGTGGGCGTGCAGTTCTTCGGCGTCGACCAGGGCAGCTTCTGGTCGCAGATGCGCAGCTCCGTGGAACTCGCGGACGTTCGCGAAGGTCTGATCAAGGGTGTGGTGTTCGGAGTCGCCTGCAGCTTGATCGCCGTCTACGAGGGTTACAACGCCTTGCCCACGGCCGAGGGGGTCGGCCGCGCGACGACGCGGACGGTCGTGATCTCGGCCGTCGTCACGCTGATCCTCGATTACCTGCTCACGGCCCTCATGCTCTGACCCGACGCTTCCGAGGCGACCCATGCGTCCATCGCGCACGATCGACATTTCCACCGGCCTGTTCGTCCTGCTCGGCTTCGCGGCCATCCTGTTTCTGGTCACGCAGATCACGAACCGCGAGTTCACGCTGAACTCCACTTCGTACCGGCTGCGAGCGGACTTCGAAAACATCGGGGGCCTCAAGACGGGCGCGCCGGTGTCCATGGCCGGCGTGACGATCGGGCGGGTCGAGGACGTGCGCTACGACATGAAGCTGCTCAAGGCGGTCGTGACGCTGCGCATCGACGGCCGCTACGACGAGATACCGGACGACAGCGACGCGAGCATCTACACCGCGGGGCTGCTCGGCGGGCAGTACGTCGGGCTCTCGCCCGGCGGGTCGGAGGCATACTTCAAGGACGGCGACCGCATCGGGTTCGTGCAGGACGCCGTCGTCCTGGAAAGCCTGATCAGCAAGTACCTGTTCAGCAAGGCCGGCGAGGAGAAGCCCGCCGCGGCAGCAACCGCGCCGGCGCAGGAGTGAGTCGAGCATGTCCATGAACCATTTCGGTCGAATGACGATGCTGGTGGCGGCGCTGGCATTCGTGCCGCTGATCGCGACCGCGGCGCAGCCTTCGACGCCCGCGCCGGCAGTGACCGCGGCGCCGGTACCGGTACCGGGGCCCGCGCCGCAGGACCTGATCCAGAATGTCTCGCAGGACCTGCTGCGCGACCTCGATGCGAACCGCGCCGTCTACAGCAAGGATTCGCAGAAGCTGCGCGGCATGGTCGACAGGTACCTGCTGCCGCATTTCGACACGGACTATGCTGCGCGACTCGTGCTCGGCAAGCACTGGCGCACGGCGTCGGCGGACCAGCGCAAGCGCTTCATCGAGGCGTTCTACCAGGCGCTGATGCGCAACTACGGTGACGCCATCCTCCAATTCAGTGCGGACCGTCTGAAGATCCTGCCGTTCCGCGGCGATCTCGCCACCGGTTCGGCGACCGTGCGCACGGAAATCAAGCGCGACGACGGCACGCCCGTGCCCGTGAACTACAGCATGCGCGGCACGCCGCAGGGCTGGAAGGCCTGGGACGTGACGATCGAGGGCATCTCGTACGTGAAGAACTACCGCACGGATTTCGGGGCGCAGGCGGACAGGGAAGGCATCGACGCCGTGATCAAGCGCCTCGAAACCCAGAATGCGTCCGGCAAGCCCGATCCGGGGCTCAAAGCGGCGAAGCCCTGAGCGCGCCGGCCATGGCGAGCTTCGACATCACGGCGACCGCGCCTCGGAGGCTCGAGGCGAGCGGGGCGATGAATCTCGCGAGCGCGGCGCAGGCGTTGCGGGCGGGGCTCGGCCTGATCCCGCGCGGTCAGTCGTGCACTATCGACCTCTCACGGGTGACAGAGGCCGACAGCGCCGGGCTTGCCGTGCTGGTCGAGTGGCTTGCGACGGCGCGCAAGCGCGAAGCCGTCATTCGCTACGAAGGGATACCCGCGCAGATTCTGGCCATCGCGAGGATCTCGGACCTGGAAGATCTCCTGACCTCGGCTCACTGATCTCCGCGACCTTCATCGGCCGGCTCCGTGGAAGCGGGGTCCGCGGGCGTCGCCGTGACATCGGGGGCGGTTCCACTCCTCTCCGGCGCTGGCGCCTCGTCGCCCGCGGCGTCCTCGCGCAAGGCTTCGTCTGCCCAGTCCGCGTCGTCCTCGAGCCGCTCTTCTGGAACGTCCCCGTCGCGCACTTCGTATTCGCGGCGCTGCAGGTACGCATCGCGCACGAAGGCGTACGGATCGTAGGCTTCGCGCACCGCACGGTCGACCGGCAGCAGGTCGGCACGCTTGTCGACCGTGTAGAGGCCGAGCGAGAACCAGCGTTCGGCGCCCGAGTTGTACCAGCGGAACGGCTGCGTGAAGTCGTCGGCGATCTCCGCCGGCGTGTCGCGCAGCGTGCTGGGCCCGAGCAGCGGCAGCACGAGATAGGGCCCGGGCGGCACGCCCCAGCGCCCCAGTGTCTGGCCCGAATCCTCATCGTGTATCGGCAGGCTGGCGCCGGAGGCGACGTCGAAGATGCCGCCCCAGCCAAGGGTGCTGTTGATGACGAAGCGCGCGACGTCCTGCGAGCCCTGCTTGAACTTGCCCTGCAGGAACTGGTTGACGATCGTCGTCGGGTAGAACAGGTTCGCAAAGAAATGGCCGACGCCGGTCCGCAGCCAGCGTGGAGTGTGGTCGCGGTAGGCGACCGCGGCGGGGCGCAGGGCGTGGCGGTCAAGCGCGTCGTTGAAGCTGTGGACGCCACGGTTGAAGCCCTCGATCGGGTCGCGGTTCTTCGGGTGCGGCGTGGCATCGCCCGTGGCCGCCGCCGGCGAATCCTGCGGCGGCGTACTGGCGCAGCCGGTCAGCGCCGAGCATGCGTAGAGTGCCGCGAGCGCAGCGAGGCACCGGTGCGAACGTGGGTGGGCGCGGGTGGGTGCGAGGCTCATCCAGGGTTCCAATGCAGGCGGTCGGGCCGGCTGGCCCTGTGGCGAGGCGCAATTGTACCGATCGCCGGATGCGCGCTCACGCCCGGCAGCCGCCCGATCAGCCGGCGAGACCCGGCTGCTGTTCCGCCGGTGGCTTCTGCCGGTTGCGTTCCTTCGGCAGCCACTCGCGCAGTTCCTGCAGCCGGGCGACGTACTTGGCGCGCTGCTGCGGCGTGATGTTGGGCACCGAGAGCGCGAGCTCGAGCTGGTTGATGGCGAGCAGCAGGTCGCCCGACATCAGGTGGTACTCGGCCATGTACGAGTAGGCGTCCGCGACGTCGCCGGCGGCGTTCGCGGCCTTTGCCGTGAGCCGCACCTGCTCGGGCGTCGGCGGCACGTTGTTGAAGAGATCGAGCAGCACCTCGTGCGCGCGCTTCGGCCGCCCGGCCTGCAGCAGTGCCTCGGCGTACCGCACCGTGACCGGGATGTTGCGGGGCGCAAGTTCTCGCGCGCGCTCGAGCGTCTCCAGTGCGGCCTTGGTGTCGCCCGCCGCGAGCTGGGCCTGGCCGAGCGCCGTGTGGAACTGCAGGACGGCCGGATACTGCGCGCGCAGCTTCTCGAATCGCGGCACCGCCGCGGTCGCCTCGCCGCTCACGAGCTGCGCCAGCGCACGGCCGTAGATCTGGGCCAGCGACAGGTCGGCGTCGTTGTTGCCGAGTGCGGCGTAGTAGGTGCGCGGGTCGGCGCCGCGAGCCGTCGTCAGCACGCGCACGCGCTCCTTGGTGATCGAATAGCTCAGGCTGTCGCTCACGTTGACCGGCGGGTACTGCAGCGCGCGGTCCTTCGACTCCGCGATGCGGTTGCTCGTCACGGGGTGCGTGCGCAGCAACTCGGGCACGCGGTCGGGCCCGAGCTGGGTGCGGCGGAACATCGTGTCGAAGAACGCGGGCATCGCATTGGGGTCGAAGCCCGCGCTCGCCAGCACGCCGATGCCGATGCGGTCGGCTTCGTATTCGTTCTCGCGCGTGAAGTTGATCTGCGACTGCACGGCCATGTTCTGCGCCGCGGTGATGGCGCCCATGGTCGCGTCGCTGCTGCCTCCCGCGGCGCCCATCAGGATCGCCGCGAGCATCGCCGCAGTCGACAGCAGGCTCGTGCGACCCTGCGCCTCGATGCCGCGCGCGATGTGGCGCTGCGTGACGTGCGCGACCTCGTGCGCCAGCACTCCGGCGAGCTCGCTTTCGTTGCGGGTCTCGAGCAGCAGACCCGAGTGGATGCCGACGTAGCCACCCGGCAGCGCGAAGGCGTTGATCGCGTTGTCGCGGATGACGAAGAAATTGAAGTTGCGATTGCCATCCTGCGCCTGGCTCGACAGGCGCAGGCCGAGCGACTGGATGTACTCGCCGACCTCGGGGTCTTCGAGCAGGGCGCCGGACTCGCGGACTTCGCGCATGACCATGCGACCGAGCCGGTTCTCGTCGTCGAGTGACAGCGTCGCCTGGGCCGCCGTGCCCATTTCAGGCAGGCTGTCCTGCGTGGTCTGGGCGAACGCGGGGCCGCAGCCGGCTGCAAATGTCAGGGCGGCGGCCAGGCTCGTCACCCCTCCGCCCGCGCGATGTGCGTGTTTCATGTGCTCACTCTGACAGGCCGGCCCGCTCCCGGTTCCTTGCCGGCATCAGAGCGCTTCGGAAGCGAAATCGGCGAGCCGCGAGCGCTCGCCACGCGTCAGGGTGACGTGGCCATAGTGCTTCCAGCCGCGGAAACGGTTCACGACGTAGGTCAGGCCGCAGGTCGTCTCGGACAGATAGGGCGAGTCGATCTGCGCGATGTTGCCGAGGCAGACCAGTTTGGTGCCGGGCCCGGCCCGCGTGACCAGCGCCTTCATCTGCTTCGGCGTCAGGTTCTGCGCTTCGTCGAGGATCAGGTAGCGGCTCAGGAACGTCCGGCCGCGCATGAAGTTCAGCGAGCGGATCTTGATGCGGTTGCGCAGCAGGTCGTTCGTGGCCGCCCGGCCCCAGCTGCCGCCTTCCTGGCTCTGCGTGAGGACTTCGAGGTTGTCCATCAGCGCGCCCATCCAGGGCTCCATCTTCTCTTCCTCCGTGCCGGGCAGGAAGCCGATGTCCTCGCCGAGCGGAATCGTCACGCGCGTCATGATGATCTCGGTGTAGCGGTTCGTCTCGAGCGCCTGCGAGAGGCCCGCGGCGAGCGTGAGCAGGGTCTTGCCCGTGCCGGCTGGCCCGAGGATGGTCACGAAGTCGACGTCCGGATCGAGCAGCAGGTTCAGCGCGAAGTTCTGCTCGCGATTGCGTGCGCTGATGCCCCAGACGCCATGACGCTCGCTGCGGAAGTCGCGCGCGACCTCGATGACCGCCGAGTCGCCGTCGACCGAACGCACGATGCCCTCGAGACCGTGGTCGCCGGCCTGGTAGACGCACTGGTTCGGCGCCCAGTCCCCTACGAGCTTGCCGCGCACCCGGTAGAACGTGCGCCCGCCGTTCTCGTGCCAGGACTCGAGCTTGCGTCCGGTGCGGTCCCAGAAGTTCGCCGGCAGCTCCTCGATGCCGGTGTAAAGGAGGTCGGCGTCCTCGATGGTCCGGTCGCTGTTGTAATCCTCGGCGTGCACACCGAGGATCGCCGCCTTGATGCGGAGGTTGATGTCCTTCGATACCAGCGTGACCTTGGCGCCGGACTGCTGCTGTTGCAGCGCAAGCGTCTGCGCGAGGATCGCATTGTCCGCGCCGTGCCCGGGCAGCGTGTCCGGCAGGCCTCCGTTCAACTGGCGCGTCTGGAAGAACAGCCGGCCGCTCGGCGGCTTCTTGCCGGCAGGCGCGTACTTCGCGGACGGAAGCAGCAGGCCCCGGTCGATCTCCCGCTTGTCCGCGTTCGCCATGAGCTCGTCGAGGAAGCGGCTCACCTGCCGCACGTTGCGCGCCGACTCGGATACGCCCTTTTTGCCGGCGTCGAGTTCCTCGAGCACCGTCATGGGTATGAAGATGTCGTGCTCCTCGAACCGGAAAATGGCCGAGGGGTCGTGCATCAGGACGTTGGTGTCCAGGACGAAGGTCCGGCGGGGCTCGGCCGGCTTCCTGCGGTGGGCCAAGGGCTGCTCCGGTGGTGGGGCTCGAGCGAGCGGGAGGGCGGGGGCGGGGGTGAGGCTGACAGTGGGGTTCAGAGCGCCGCAGCGGCCGCGAGGACTTCATCGGCGTGTCCGGGCACCTTGACCTTGCGCCATTCGCGGCGCAGGACACCCTTCGTGTCGATCAGGAAGGTGCTGCGTTCGATGCCCATGTATTTCCGGCCATACATGCTCTTTTCCTTCCAGACGTCGAACAGCCGGGCGGCGGTCTTGTCTTCGTCGCTGAGCAGCTCGAACGGAAAGCCGTGCTTCGCCTTGAACCTGTCGTGCGAGGCGACGCTGTCCGGCGAGACGCCGACGATCTCGACGCCGGCCTTGCGGAACTCCGGATAGAGGTCGCGGAAGGCCTCGCCTTCCCTGGTGCAGCCCGAGGTCGCGTCCTTTGGATAGAAGTACACGACGAGGGCCTTGTCCGCGGCACCGGCGAGCTGCCACGTGCGACCGCCGGTGGCGGGAAGGGTGATCGCGGGGACCTTGCGGTCCACGGCGACAGTCTTGTCGGCCATGTGAGCCTTCAGTTCTTCAGGGGTTCGAGGATCGCGTCGAGGTTCATGTGGTCGCAGAGGTCCATGAACTCCTCGCGCAGCGCGGCGATGTGGACACGGGTCGGGATGTGCACGACCAGGTAGACGGAGAACATCGGGGCGCCGGTGTGCGCCGCATTGTACGTGCGCGTGGTGATGTCGCCGATGTCGATGCCGCGCGAGGAGAAGAAGCCCGACAGCGCATGCAGCACGCCGGGCTGGTCCAGGCAGACGACGTCCGCGGTGTAGGTGACCATGTCGACGCGCGGCGCGCGCTGCTCCGTGCGGCGCATCGTGAGCGTCAGGCCGGTCGACTCGGCGAGCCTGGCGAGCTCCGTTTCGAGCTTGGCGAGCGTGTGCCAGTTGCCGGCCACGAGCAGCAGCATCGCGAACTCGTTGCCGAGGGCCGTCATGCGGCTTTCGAGGACGTTGCCGCCGCAATCGGCGACGACGCGGGTCAGGTCGAAGACCAGTCCGGTGCGGTCGCTGCCGAGGGCGCAAATCGCTATCAGTTGCTTCATGGGGCGTCCGGCTCAGTGTAGCGGCGCAGGTCACGCGCCGGTACCGCGATTCTGCCTTGCTTCGCCGCTTTGCGCTTCAGTAGCATGAGCGGTCCTCCGCGCCAGGTCAGGAAGCACATGTTCAAAGGGAGCATCCCCGCGCTCGTCACGCCCATGCGTGCGGACGGCTCCGTCGACTACGCAGCCTGGGACCGCCTGCTCGACTGGCACCTGGCCGAGGGGACGGACGGGATCGTCGTCGGTGGCACGACCGGGGAATCGCCGACGCTCGAGCCGGAGGAACTGCGGCAGCTCGTCAGTCGCGCCAAGGTGCGCGTGGGGGGGCGTCTGCCTGTCATCGCGGGCAGCGGCACGAATTCGACGGCGGAGAGCGTCGAGCTGTCGCGGTCGATGGCGGCGGCCGGCGCAGACGGCCTGCTGGCCGTCACGCCGTACTACAACAAGCCGACCCAGGAAGGGCTCGTCCGCCATTTCTCGGCCATTGCCGATGCGGTCCAGGTGCCGGTGATCCTCTACAACGTGCCGGGCCGCACGGCGTGCGACATGGCCTGCGAAACGGTCGTGCACCTGTCGAAGCATCCGCGCATCGCCGGCATCAAGGAGGCGACGGGCGACCTGTCGCGCGCCGAGTCGATCCTCAGGCACGCCAGGCCGGGGTTCGTGCTGCTGAGTGGCGACGATCCGACGGCCGCCGAGCTGATGAAGCGCGGTGCCTGCGGCGTCATCTCGGTGACGGCCAACGTGGCGCCGCGCGCGATGCACGACATGTGCGCGGCGGCGCTCGTGGGGAATCACGCACAGGCCGCAGCCATCAGCGAGAGGCTGATGCCGCTGCACCTCGTCATGTTCGTCGAGTCGAATCCGATCCCGGTGAAGTGGGCCGTGGCGCGGCTCGGCCTGATCGGCACGGCGATCCGGTTGCCGCTGACGCCGCTGTCGGAGCGGCTCGAGGACGACGTGCTGGCGGCGATGAAAGCCGCTGGCATCCGCGGGAACTAGCCCGCGCGCTGGCGCCACGGCGTCGAGCCGCCGCGCCAGGCGATCCCCTCAGGCTGGTCCGTCACGCCGCGGGCGTGTACGCTTCGCCCCCCGTCCGGAGAGGTGGCCGAGTGGTCGAAGGCGCTGGACTGGAATTCCAGTAATGTCCAAAAGGCATTCGTGGGTTCGAATCCCACCCTCTCCGCCACAAATGCACCGGCGCCCCGCAACTGCGGGGCGAGCGTGCGTATTTCCGGCGGCACCGGGCAGACTGCGATCGCACTCGCCACGGGGCGCTCGCGAGCGAGCGGCGGGACGATGTCCGGCACGCCCGCGACCGCCAGTTCCGTCCCGCAACCCTGGCAGACGTACCGTGCACCGGACCGCGCGCGCTTGTACTTCGACGTCGTCAGCAGATGCGCCCGGCAGTCGCACCGGTATTCCCGGCAGCGCTGCACCCGGGCGATCGCCGCCGGCCACTCGGCGCCATGCCCTCGCGGTGGGGAGGTGGCCGGCTCCGTCTTCTTCTGCTCGAGGTAGCGCCACCAGCGCCGGTGGCCGGTGACGACCGCTGGAGTCGTCGCGGCGAGGCACGGTGTACCCTGAACGGATGGCGATTTCGAAAACGCGATTCCGGGAGACGGCCGCGATGCTCGCCACCGTGGCGGTATGCGTCGTGGCCTGTACGCCTGGCGAACACGTCGCGACCCGGACGTTCAGCGGGCCGACGATGGGCACGCGTTACCACGTCGCCGTGCCGGGTATTCGCGGCGAGCGTGACGCCGGACGCGTGCAAGCCTGCATCGATGCCACGCTCGCGGACGTGGACCGGCGGCTCTCGACCTACGCTGAAGACAGCGAGGTCTCGCGGCTGAACCGCAACGCGTCCGCCGATTGGATTCCGGTGTCCAGGCCACTCGTGGCGGTGCTCGCCGCTGCGCAGCGTGTCAGTGCGGAGACCCGCGGCGCCTTCGACATCACCGTCGCGCCGCTCGTGCGCCTGTGGGGATTCGGCGCCGGCGTGTCGGCGCGGCAGGCCACGACGAGCGAGCCGCCGTCGCCGGAGTTCATCCACGACGCGATGGCCAATGTCGGATATTCCTGGCTCGAGCTGCGCACGGGAGCGCGCCCTGCGGTGCGCAAGGGCAAGGTCCCGCTCGAGCTGGACCTCGACGGCATCGCCCCGGGGTACGCCGTGGATCGCCTCAGCCAATGCCTCACGCGTGCCCGGTTCCGCGATCATCTCGTGGAAATCGGCGGCGAGGTGCGGGCCAGCGGCGGCCGCGAGGATGGCCGGCCGTGGCGCATCGCCATCGAGACACCACTGGCCGGCGTGCGTCAGGCGTACACGGGCGTCGACTTGAGCGATCTGGCGATCTCGACTTCGGGCAATTACCGGGACTTCCGTCGCCTGGCGGACGGCCGCGTGATTTCACACACGATCGATCCACGCACCGGCGAACCCGTGCGGCACACGCTGGCCTCCGTGACCGTCGTGCATCCCCGCGCGATCCTCGCCGATGCGTACGCCACGGCCCTGATGGTGCTCGGGCCCGAGGACGGCTACGCGCTGGCGGAGGCCCTTGGCTTGCCGGCGATCTTCCTGGAGCGGATCGGCCAATCGCAGGCACTGCGCGAACGTGCTACTCCGGCGTTCGAGGACCTGCGACGCTCCCCCCGGCAGGCTTCGCTAGCTATGATGACGCGATGGATCCGCTGACGAAGCTACGGCGCCGACCGTTCATGGCGCCGCTGCTGTTCCCGCTGCTGGCGCTGTTGATGGCAGCGGCCGGCGTGTACTGGCTCGGCACCTGGGCAAAGACGACGGTCGTGATCCTGGTGCGTCACGCCGAGGCGGCCGAGAGCGCGTCGGGCGATCCGGACCTGAGCACGACGGGGGAAAAGCGGGTCGCTCCGCTCGGCACGCTGCTCGCCGACCTGCTCGCCGATCGCAACGTCGACTATCTCTACGCGGCCGACACGCGCCGCGCCCAGCAGACGGCCGCGCCCATCGCCAATCAGTTCAAACTGCCCATCAACGTGCTGGCGAGCAGCGACTGGTCTGGCATCGCGGCGCGCATCCGCCGTGAGCACCGCGGCAAGACGGTCGTCGTCGTGGGCTACGCGTCGACGCTACCCGGTGTCATCAACCAGTTGAGCGGTCACGAGCTCGCCATGCGCGAGGACGAATTCGACGCCATGTACGTCGTCGTCATTCCCAGCCCGGGGGAGACACGCGTCCTGCGCGTGCGCTACGGCTCGCCGAACCCTGCAGATCGTGCTGGAAAAAGCACGAAATAGATATCTCAATTAGATGATATATCAAGACTTCTTGCTGGCACCCGCTGCCAGTGCCCGCTGCACGAACGCTTCGTGCTCGGTAATGCGCAGGTCCGCCAGCACCGAGTCCCGGACCTTGCCGTCGGTGCCGATCAGGTAGGTGCCGCGGCGCACGCCGAAGCCGAGCGGCCCGTCGACGTCGTAAGCCTTTACGGCCAGCTTGTCCGGGTCTGCGAGCAGCGGGAAGTTGAGTCCGTGCTTCGCCGCGAACCTGCGGTGCGACTCCGCGTCCTGCGGGCTCACGCCGACGACGCGCAGATTCGCGGCCACGAGGTCTTTCTGCAGGTCGCGAAAGCTGCAGGCTTCCTTCGTGCAACCGGGCGTGAAGTCCGCCGGATAGAAATAGAGGATGATCGGTCCGTCCGCGAGCAGCGATTTCAGCGTATGACGACGGCCGTCCTGGTCGCGCAGCTCGAACTCCGGCGCCTGCGTTCCTTGTTTCAGCATGTCGGCTCCTCCTTGGGGCGCAGCGCGCCTGAATGGTCGACTTCCATGAACCGGTAATCGCGTGCACGCATGCCACAACGGGCATAGACGCGCTGGGCCCGCAGGTTGTCGCCCTCGACGTAGAGGCGCAGGCCGATGACGCCGGGTGTGGTTCGCGCGAGGCCTTCGACGTGTTCATACATTGCCTGGAACACGCCATGGCGACGCGACTCCGGCACGACATACACGCTCTGCAACCACCAGAACTGGCCGTTTCGCCAGTCGCTCCATTCGTAGGTCACCATGAGCTGGCCGACCGGGCGGCCTGCATCGTCCTGCGCCACGAAGTAGCGGCCATGCGCCGGATGGCGCAAGGCGGCGCCCACGCCCAGGCGCACGACGGCAGGATCGAGCGTCTGCTGCTCGGTCTCGAGTGCCATGGCCTCGTTGCCGCGTGCCAGGAATTCCTGGTCGGTGAGTACGGCGTCGCGAATCTGGATCTCCATGACGGGATCATAACGTTCGCAGCGGACTTTGGTTGCGGCCCGGAAAGCCGGTGCTACAATGCGCGCCCTCGTGTGGGGCGGTAGCTCAGCTGGGAGAGCGTCGCGTTCGCAATGCGAAGGTCGAGGGTTCGATCCCCTTCCGCTCCACCATTCCACCTCTGCGTCGGCGGCGTTTCGCCACATCGCGTGCCCCGGTAGCTCAGTGGATAGAGCGACCGCCTCCTAAGCGGTAGGTCATAGGTTCAACTCCTATCCGGGGCGCCACTCTTCTTCGGGTGTATTCCGGTCACAGGGTTTGCATCTCCATCCGGGCGCGGGCGCACTCCAGTCTGAAACCCATGCCGCGATCTCATTTCGTTGCGCTGCTGGCGCCGTTCGCCGCGGCCGTCGTCCTGCCCGGCTCAGCCCGGGCCGAACCGCCCGTGGCGCGCGTTGCCGAGGAGTCGCTCGAGGAGGTCCTCGTCACCGGGCAGCAGCCGGGTCCGGGGCTCTGGAAGGTCACCCGTCCCGACGATCCCGACGGGCGCGTCCTGTGGGTGCTCGGCAACTACAGTCCGTTGCCCAGGAAGCTCGAATGGAAGTCGGACGAGGTCGCCGCCGTGGTCGCGGCATCACAGGAAGTGATTGCGCCGCCGTCGATGAGCGCCTCACTCGGCCCGCTCGGCGGCATCACGCTGTTGCCCTCGCTGATCGGAGTGCGCAACAACCCCGGCGGCGAGCGCCTGCAGGACGTCGTGCCACCCGAGCTCTATGCGCGGTGGTTGCAGCAGAAGGCGCGCTATCTCCGCAACGACGACGGCGTCGAGACGTGGCGGCCGATTTTCGCGGCAAACGAACTCTACGAGGCGGCGCTGAAGCAGAAGGGACTCGTGCCTTATACCGGCGTGTGGCCGCAGGTCGAGAAGATCGCGCGCCGGTCACGGGTGCCGGTGCTCGAGCCGCAGATCGAATACGAGGTGGAACGGCCACGCGCGGCCATCCGAGAGTTCAAGTCCCTGTCGCTGGCCGACACCGAGTGTTTCGCGCGCACGCTGCAGCGGTTGGAGACCGATCTCGACCTGATGCGGGACCGCGCCAACGCCTGGGCCGCCGGCGACGTGGCTCGTCTGCGCCAGCTCGCGCCGGTGGAGCGGGCCGGCGCATGCATCGGGATGCTGCTCGAGTCTTCGTTCGCGCGCCGTCGCGGCCTCGGCGACGTGCTCGATCGCGCCCGTGGCGCCTGGATCGAAGCCGTCGAGGCGGCGCTCGCGCGCAATGCATCGACGCTGGCCGTGATCTCCGTCGAGGAGTTGCTGCGTCCGGACGGGCACCTTGCGCGGCTCCGGCAGAAGGGCTACCGCATCGAGGGCCCGTGATCCGCGGCACGGCGGTTTCGTGTCGAAACATGACCGACGCGTCAGACGATGGCCCGGTTTGCCCGCGCCGCCGGTCAAGTCCGCTAGACTACCGGCCCCGTTTTTCAAAATCTGAACCGCGGGCTCCCGTCTGCGGGGCCGCTCCGTAGCGATGACCGAACCCAGACCGATGCTGACGGCCACGCCGCTGGCCGCCGGAAACGACGCCTACGTCGAGGCGATGTACGAGCGCTTCCTGCAGCAGCCCGAGGCGGTCGACCCTCGATGGCGCGAATATTTCGCGGGCCTGGGGCCCACGGCGCAGGACGTGCCGCACGGTCCGCTGGTCGCGGACCTGACGCGTCGCGCGAGGATGCCACGCGTGGCGGTGCCCGCCGGCGCGGGCTCGGGCGTGCCCGCGCCGGCCGGTTCACCGCCGACCGCGGGTGGCGCGGCGGCCAGGCAGGGCGCGGTCTCGCGCATGATCCAGATCTACTCGAACCGCGGCCACCTGATCGCCGACATCGACCCGCTTGGCCTCATGGTCCGGCCGATGCCGCAGGTGCTCACGCTCGAATACCTCGGCCTGACGGAAGCCGACTTCGACACCGAGTTCCTCACCGGCAGCCGCAACGAGGCGATCAAGCCGCGGCTGCCTCTGCGCGACATCCTCGCGCAACTCAGGCACATCTACTGCGGCACGATCGGCGCGGAATTCGCGCACGTCTCCGACGAGACCGAGCGTCTGTGGCTGCAGGACCGGTTCCAGGTCGGCCGGCTGACGCAACACTTCGGTTCCGGGCAACGCCGGGAGATCCTCTGGCACCTGACCATGGCCGAGGGGCTCGAGCGCTACCTCGCGACGCGCTACCCGGCGCAGAAGCGCTTTTCGCTCGAGGGCGGCGACAGCCTGATTCCGCTGCTCGAGCAGGTGATCCAGTGCGGCGGCGGGCACGGCGTCGAGGACGTCGTGCTCGGCATGGCGCACCGCGGCCGCCTCAATGTGCTGGTCAACGTGCTCGGCAAGTCCCCCGAGGCGCTGTTCTCCGAATTCGAGGGCAAGTACGACCTCAAGGCGCTCGAAGGCTCGAGCGACGTCAAGTATCACAAGGGCTTCTCGTGCGACGTGCGCACGCCCGCGGGCAACGTGCACGTCGCGCTCGCGTTCAATCCCTCGCACCTCGAGGTCGTCGACGCCGTCGTCGAGGGCTCGGTGCGCGCGCGTCAGGAGCGACGCGGCGACGAGCGTGGCGAAAAGGTCATGCCGGTACTGATCCACGGCGATGCGGCCTTCGCGGGGCAGGGCGTCATCCAGGAAACGCTGCAGATGTCGCAGACCCGCGCGTTCCGCACGGGCGGCACGATCCACGTGATCATCAACAACCAGGTCGGCTTCACGACCCACGACGCGCGCGACACGCGCTCGACGCTGTACTGCAGCGACGTCGCGAAGATGATCGAGGCACCGATCCTGCACGTGAACGGCGATGATCCGGAGGCCGTGGTGTTCGCGGCGCGCTTCGCGGTCGACTACCGTGCGAAATTCCGGAAGGACGTGGTCATCGACCTCGTCTGCTATCGCCGCCTCGGTCACAACGAGGCCGACGAGCCGGCGGCCACCCAGCCGGTCATGTATGCGACGATCCGCCGCAAGCCCACGACGCGCCAGCTCCATGCGGACAGACTCGTCGCGGCGGGCGTCATCACACCAGGCGATGCCGACGCGCTGGTCGAGCAGTACCGCCGTGGTCTCGACGAAGGCAAGCCGCAGACCCGCAACGTCGTCGGCATGATCGGCAACAAGTACACGGTCGACTGGAGCAGGTTCCGCGACGTGGACTGGTCCGAGGAGATCACCACGGGTGTGCACGCCGCGACGCTCAGGGACCTGGCGGCGAAGGTCACGAGCTTCCCCGAAGGGTTCAGGCTGCACCGCCAGGTGCAGAAGATCGTCGACGACCGGCGCCGGATGGCGGCGGGTCAGCAGATGGTCGACTGGGGCTTCGCCGAGACGCTCGCGTACGCATCCCTGCTGGAGGGTGGCTACGAGATCCGGCTGACCGGCCAGGACAGCGGCCGCGGCACTTTCTTCCACCGCCACGCCGTCGGCCACGACCAGGGCACCGGCGCCACGTACGTGCCGCTGATGCACCTGCGGCCCGGCCAGCCGCGCTTTCGCGTCACGGACTCGCTGCTGTCCGAGGAAGCGGTGCTCGGCTTCGAGTATGGCTATTCGATCACCGACCCGAACTGCCTCGTCATCTGGGAAGGGCAGTTCGGCGACTTCGCAAACGGCGCGCAGGTGATCATCGACCAGTTCATTTCCTCCGGCGAGACCAAGTGGGGTCGCATCTGCGGGCTCACGCTGTTCCTGCCGCACGGCTACGAGGGCCAGGGCCCCGAGCATTCGTCGGCGCGTCTCGAGCGGTTCCTGCAACTGTGCGCCGAGAACAACATGTCGGTGTGCGTACCGTCGACGCCGGCGCAGATGTTCCACATGCTGCGACGGCAGATGCTGCGCCCGTTCCGCAAGCCGCTCATCGTCATGACGCCGAAGAGCCTGCTGCGGCACAAGCTCTCCGTCTCGGCGTTCGACGAACTCACTCGCGGCTCGTTCCACGAGGTGATCGGCGAGGTCGACGACCTGCCGGCGCAGGACGTCGACCGCGTGGTGTTCTGCTCCGGCAAGGTGTATTTCGATCTGCTGGAGCAGCGGCGCGCCACGGACATCCGCAACGTGGCGATCGTGCGCATCGAGCAACTCTATCCCTTTCCCGCCCAGGATTACGCCGCGGCGCTGGCGCGGTATCCGCACGCGCGCGAGATCGTCTGGTGCCAGGAAGAGCCGCAGAACCAGGGCGCCTGGTACCAGATCCGCCATCGCCTGCAGGAGCCGCTCGAGGGTCGACGGGATCTGCTCTATTCGGGCCGGCGGCCGGCGGCTGCCCCGGCGACGGGCATCATGCAACTGCACGCCTCGGAGCAGCACGGCCTCGTCACGGCCGCGCTGACGGCCAGCCCCCACGAACCGTCGGTGCGCCCGCCCAGCCGCGGGCGAGCCGCCGGCAGCACCAGGAAGAAGTCATGAGCACGATCGAGGTTCGCGTCCCGCAACTGCCCGAGTCCGTCGCCGACGCCACGGTCGTCGAGTGGCGCAAGCAGCCTGGCGACGTGGTCCAGCGCGACGAGAACCTCGTCGACCTCGAGACCGACAAGGTGATGCTCGAGGTGCCGGCGCCGACGGCCGGTGTGCTCAGGGAACTCAAGGTCCACAACGGCGACACCGTCACGGGTGGGCAACTGCTCGCGATCATCGAGGAAGGCGCCGCCGCGGGCACCTCGGCGAAGGCCGCGGGAGCCGGCGGTCCGCCAGCCGCGACTCCGCAGGCCGCCCCGCAGTCGGCCGCGCCCGTGGAGACGGGCGACGCGAAGGCCGGCGACAGGCTCGCGCCATCGGTGCGCCGGCTCGTCGAGGAGCACCGGCTCGAGCCGTCGGCCATCGTCGGGTCGGGTCGTGACGGCCGCATCACCAAGGGTGACGTGCTGAGTCATCTCGCGGACAAGGACGGTCCGGCGGCGGCAGGTACGTCCTGTGTACCCGTTGCGGCAGTGACGGCCGCGACCCGTCCGGCCGGGGGGGGCGGTGACGCAAGGGGCGAGCGTCGCGTGCCGATGACGCGTCTGCGCGCGCGCATCGCCGAACGTCTCGTGCAGGCGCAGTCGACGGCGGCGATGCTGACGACGTTCAACGAGGTCGACCTCGCGTCCATCAACGCCCTGCGCGCGCGGTACAGGGACCGCTTCGAAAAGGAACACGGCGCACGCCTCGGCTTCATGTCGTTCTTCGTCAAGGCCAGCATCGAGGCGCTGAAGCGCTTTCCGGTCGTCAACGCGTCAGTCGACGGCAACGACATCGTCTATCACGAGTATTACGACATCGGCGTTGCCGTCTCGACCGACCGCGGCCTGGTGGTGCCGGTGCTGCGCAATGCCGACGCGCTCGCCTTCGGCGAAATCGAGCAGGCCATCGTCGGCTACGCCACCCGCGCCCGCGACGGCCAGCTCACGCTCGAGGAACTCACCGGCGGCACGTTCACCATCACCAATGGCGGTGTGTTCGGCTCGCTGCTCTCGACGCCGATCCTCAACATGCCGCAGAGTGCGATCCTCGGCATGCACAAGATCCAGGACCGTCCCGTGGTGGTCGACGGTCAGGTCGTGGTCCGGCCGATGATGTACCTCGCGCTGTCCTACGATCACCGCCTGATCGACGGCCGGGAGGCGGTGCAGTTCCTCGTCGCGGTGAAGGAACTGCTCGAAGATCCCGCGCGCCTGCTGCTGCACGTCTGAATCACCCCGGGAGCCAACATGGCCGATACTGCCACTTCCTTCGACGTCATCGTGATCGGTGCGGGTCCCGCGGGATACCCGTGCGCGCTGCGCGCGGCGCAGAACAAGCTCACCGTCGCGTGCATCGACGAGTGGCAGAACCCCGACGGCTCCTGGACCTTCGGCGGCACGTGTCTGAACGCGGGGTGCATACCGTCGAAGGCGCTGCTCGAGTCGTCGGAGCTCTATCACCGCGCGCAGGTGGAGTTCGCGGCGCACGGCATCGCGGCGACGGGACTCGCGTTCGACCTGGCCCGGATGCAGAAGCGCAAGGCGACGATCGTGAAGGGCTCGACGCAGGGCATCGCGGGCATGCTCAAAGCCACCGGCGTCGCGGCGCTGCAGGGGCACGGCCGGCTGCTCGCCGGCAACCGGGTCGAATACACGGCGGCGGACGGCAGCCGGCGTGAGCTCGTCGCAAAACACGTCGTGCTGGCGTCCGGCTCGCAGCCGATGCCGTTGCCGAGCGTGCCTTTCGACGGCCAGCGCGTCGTCGATTCCCAGGGCGCGCTCGAGTTCGACGCCGTGCCGAAGCGTCTCGGCGTCATCGGCGCGGGCGTGATCGGCCTCGAACTCGGCAGTGTCTGGCGTCGGCTCGGTGCCGGGGTCGTCGTGCTCGAGGCCATGGAGCAGTTCCTGTGGATGGCCGACGCGGCGGTCGCGAAGGAAGCCCTGCGGCACTTCAGGAAGCAGGGCCTCGACGTCCGCCTGGGAGCCAGGGTCGGTGGCGCCGATGTCGGACCGGACGGCGTCACGCTCAGGTACACGGACGCCGGGGGCGAGCAGACGGTGACAGTGGACAAGGTCGTGGTCGCGATCGGTCGCAGGCCTTTTACTGCAGGGCTGCTCGGCGAGGGCACGGGCGTCAAGGTGGACGCGCGCGGCTTCATCGAGGTCGACGACCAATGCCGCACCGGTGCCGGCAACGTCTGGGCGGTCGGCGACGTCGTGCGCGGCCCGATGCTCGCGCACAAGGGCAAGGAAGAGGGCGTCATGGTTGCCGACCTGATCGCGGGCCTGCACTCCGAGGTCAATTATGGGGCTGTGCCGTCGGTGATCTACACGGCGCCGGAGATCGCCTGGGTCGGGCAGACGGAGCAGCAGGTCAAGGAGGGCGGGCGCGAGTACAAGGTGGGCACCTTCCCGTTCACGGCGAGCGGGCGCGCGCGGGCGATGGAGGCGACGGCGGGCTTCTGCAAGGTCATTGCCGCGCAGGATGACGACGAGATCCTCGGCGTCCACATCATCGGGCCCATGGCCGGCGAACTGATCGCCGAGGCAGTGCTCGCCATGGACTACTCGGCGAGTGCCGAGGACCTCCAGCGCACCATGCACGCGCATCCGACGCTGAGCGAGGCGCTGCACGAGGCGGCGCTGAACGCGGACAAGCGGGCGATCGACATCCTCAACCGTTGAGGCGCCCGGCGCAGGAGGCCTCGGCAGGTGCGCCGAACGCCTCGCACTGCGGTTGGCGCTCTACGCCTGACGGCGCGCCGTCACGACGCTCGGCAGTGTCGCGATTCGCGCCAGCACGCGGCTCAGCTCGTCGAGCGCATGCACCTTCAGCGTCACGTCGAGCGTCGCTACGCTGTCGACAGGGTTGGTATGGGTGTTCATCGCCTCGATGCTGATCTGCTCGTCGGCGAGCACGCCCGAGATGTCGCGCACGAGCCCGCGCCGGTCGAGCGCCTCGATGCGGATCCTGACCGGAAACGTCCGTTCACCGGCCGGCGCGCCCCAGTCGACCGTCAGCACCCGCTGCGGGTTCTGTTCGCGCAGGCGGCGCAGGTTGGCGCAGGTGGCGCGGTGAATGCTCACGCCGCGGCCAACGGTGACGTAGCCCAGGATCTGCTCGGGCGGCACCGGGCGACAGCACCGGGCGAGGGTGCTGAGCAGGTCGCCGACGCCGTCGACGACGAGGCCGGCCGATGCGCCGGGCGTCGCGTGTTTCGGCCGCTTCGCCACCCTTGGCGCGGTTTCCCGCTGCTCGTGCAGCCGGCGATGGATCGCGCCCGCCACCTGGGCGAGCGTGGTCTCTCCCTCGCCGAGGCCGACGTAAAGTGCGTCCGCGTCCGGCAGACCCAGGTCCGCGAGGATCTCGGGCAGCGACGGTGCTCGCACCCCCAGCCGCTCGAACTCGCGCTCCAGCATCTGTCGGCCCTGCTCCCGGTTCTGCGCCTCGTCCTGCCTGCGGAACCAGGCGCGCACCTTGGCGCGGTTGCGCGGCGAAGCCAGGAAGCCGAGCTGCGGCACGAGCCAGTCACGGCTCGGGTGCGGCTGCTTCGCCGCGATGATCTCCACGGTGTCGCCGTTGGCGAGCGCACGGTCCAGCGTCACCAGGCGGCCGTTGACGCGCGCACCGCGGCAGCGATGACCGAGATCCGTGTGCACCTGGTAGGCGAAATCGAGCGGCGTCGCGCCGCGCGGCAGGTCGACGACGTCGCCCTTCGGGCTCAGTGCGTAGACGCGGTCCTCGAAAACCTCGGCCTGCAGGCCCGCGAGTACGTCGGGCTCGACGCCCTCGCGCGACGGTTCGAGCAGTTGCCGGAGCCAGACGATCTTCTGCTGGAAGCCCGCCGCGGCCTTGCGGCCCTCCTTGTACTGCCAGTGCGCGGCGACGCCGAGCTCGGCGTGGTCGTGCATCTCGTGCGTGCGGATCTGCACTTCGAGCGGCAGCCGTCCCGGGCCGACGACGGCCGTGTGCAGCGAGCGGTAGTCGTTGCTCTTGGGCGTGGCGATGTAGTCGTCGTACTCGCCGGGGATGGAGCGCCACAGCCCGTGCACGACGCCGAGCACGGCATAGCACTCGGCGATGGTGTTCACGATGACGCGCGCCGCCAGCACGTCCATGACCTGCTCGAAACGCAGCGACTTGCGCTGCATCTTGCGCCAGATGCTGTAGATGTGCTTCGGACGGCCCGTCACGACGCCGTGGATTCCGAGCATCTCCAGCTCGCGGCCGAGGTCGCGCTTGACGTCTTCGATGTACTGCTCGCGCTCGGCACGCTTGGACTTGAGCCAGCCCGCGATGCGCCGGTACTCCTCGGGCTGGTTGTATCGGAACGCGAGGTCTTCCAGTTCCCACTTGAGCTGCCAGATGCCGAGCCGGTTCGCGAGCGGCGCGTAGATCTCGTGGGTCTCGAGCGCGGCGCGGCGTTGCGCGAGTTCCGTGGCGTCCTTGATGCCGCGCATGCGCACGAGCTGCAGTGCGAGCCGGATCAGCACCAGGCGGATGTCGGACGCCAGCGCCAGCAGCAGTTTGCGCAGGCCCTCGGCCTGCTCGGGCTCGAGCGCCTGCCCGGGGTTCCAGCCGGCCGGGATGCCGCTGTCGCCGACCGTCCGCAGTTCGGTGGCGAGTCTGACGGCTGCCTCGCCGAACGTCGGCAGGGCCGTCTCGGCGTCGACCCGCCCGCCCTCCAGCAGGGGGACCAGCAGCCCCGCGAGCAGCACGTCGTCGTCGGCCTGCAGCAGCGCGAGGACCGCCACCAGCTCCGTGGCACGTCGCGTGTGCACGTCGGCCGACAGGCTGGTCACGTGGTCGAGCGCCGCGCGCACCTTTGGCGGGAGCGTGCGCAGGTCGATTTCGGCGGGTTTCACGGCTCGGGCATTCGGTTCCGGCGACGCGCGCGGTCGTGCGGCGTCCGCGTCAAAGACGCTATCATACGGCCCCGATATCCCGCGGCTGCCGATCCGGAGGTTATTTGCCGAGAATCAACCGTGGCGGACGGCGCTGGACGGCCAGGTCTGGCACTCCCGGCGCCGCCGGTGAGACGGTGCGCATTCTCGGCATCGATCCGGGCTCGCAGGCGACCGGCTTCGGCATCGTCGACTGGCGCGACGGTGACGCCAGCTACGTCGCGAGCGGTGCCATCCGCACGCGCGGGGCGGCTTTCGCGCCGCGCCTGCGGCAGATCTTCGACGGCGTGCTCGAACTCGTCCGGGAATACCGTCCGGCGGAGGTCGCCATCGAGCGGGTGTTCATGCATCGCAATGCCGACAGCGCGCTCAAGCTCGGCCAGGCGCGCGGGGCGGCGATCTGTGCGGTGTACTCGGGCGCGGCGACACTCTATGAATATGCTCCGCGCGAAGTGAAGCTCGCCGTCGTCGGACAGGGCGGGGCGCAGAAGGAACAGGTGCAGTTGATGGTGCGCAATCTGCTGCGTCTGCGGGGCGAACTCGGGCCGGACGCGGCCGACGCGATCGGCCTCGCGCTCTGCCATGCCTATTCGCGGGGCGTGCGGCAGGTGGTCGACGTCGCGACGGTGCTGGTCGAGGGCCGGCCGTGATCGGCTCGTTGCGCGGGCGGCTCGCGGCCAGGCATCCGCCGGTGCTTCTGGTAGACGTCAACGGCGTCGGCTACGAGGTCGAGGCACCGATGTCGACCTTCTACAACCTGCCGGCGCTGGGCGCCGAGGTCAGCCTGCACACGCATCTCGTCGTGCGCGAGGACGCCCACGTGCTGTTCGGTTTTGGCACCGAGCGCGAACGTGGCCTGTTCCGAGAACTCATCCGGATCTCGGGCGTGGGGCCGCGCATCGCGCTCGGCATCCTCTCCGGCGCCAGCGTGGACGAGTTCCACCGCTGCGTCGAGGCGCAGGACACGGCGGCGCTCACACGCATCCCGGGCATCGGCCGCAAGACGGCCGAGCGTCTGATCGTCGAGATGCGTGACCGCTTGAATGCGCTGGCGACGGCGCAGCCGTTCGCCGCGAAGGGCCCGGCGACAGGCGGCGGCGCACCGAGCCCGCAGGCGGAAGCCTACGGCGCGCTCGTGGCGCTCGGCTACAAGCCCGCCGAGGTGACCCGGCTGCTGCAGAAGGTCGACCCGGCGGTGACCACGACCGAGGAACTGATCCGCCACGCGCTGCGCGCAGCGGGCAACTGAGGCGCCCGTGACCAGACACGAGAGCCACGTGACGATCGAGCCGGACCGCGCCGTGTCGCCGGCCGCGCAACGCGACGAGGAGGTCTATGACCGCGCCGTGCGCCCGAAGACGCTCGCCGACTATGTCGGGCAGCCGGTGATGAAGGCGCAGATGGAGATCTTCATCACGGCGGCGCGCAACCGCGGCGAGTCGCTCGACCACACGCTGATCTTCGGACCGCCCGGTCTCGGCAAGACGACGCTCGCGCACGTGATCGCGAACGAGCTCGGCGTGGGCTTCAAGCAGACCTCGGGACCGGTGCTCGAACGTCCCGGCGATCTGGCCGCGCTGCTCACGAACCTGCAGGCCAACGAGATCCTGTTCGTCGACGAGATCCACAGACTGAGCCCGGTCGTCGAGGAGATCCTCTATCCGGCGCTCGAAGACTTCCAGCTCGACATCATGATCGGCGAGGGGCCGGGCGCGCGCTCGATCAAGATCGACCTGCCGCCGTTCACGCTCGTCGGTGCCACGACGCGCGCGGGGCTGCTCACCTCGCCGCTGCGCGACCGCTTCGGCATCGTGCAGCGCCTCGAGTTCTACGGCCACGACGAGCTGCAGCGCATCGTGCAGCGCTCCGCGGGCATCCTCGGCGTGGCGGCCGACGCCGAAGGCGCCGTGCAGATCGCCACCCGTTCGCGCGGCACGCCGCGCATCGCCAACCGGCTGTTGCGCCGCGTGCGCGACTACGCCGAGGTCAAGGCGGGCGGGCGCATCACGCGCGAGGTGGCGCAGGCCGCGCTCGACCTGCTCGATGTCGATCCGCAGGGCTTCGACCCGATGGACCGCCGGCTCATGCTGACGATCATCGAGAAGTTCGACGGTGGCCCGGTCGGCGTCGACAGTCTCGCAGCGGCGCTCGGCGAGGAGCGCGGCACCATCGAGGACGTGATCGAGCCGTTCCTGATCCAGCAGGGATACATCATGCGCACGGCGCGCGGCCGCGTCGCGGCGCGCAACGCGTATCTGCACTTTGGCCTGCCGCCGCCCGCGCCCGAGCAGCGGCCCGGCACGCTGGGCCTGTTCGAAGGCTGAGATGTCCTGCTGTCCCACCTGCCCGCAGACTCGAGACGAGGTGATCCGCGCATGATCGGCGAGCATTCCATCCTCGACCTGCTGCTGCAGGCGAGCCTGGTCGTGCAACTGGTGATGCTGTTGCTGATCGGCGCGTCGGTGGCGTCCTGGGCGATCATCCTCGGCAAGCGCCGCCTGCTCGGCGAAGCGCGTCTCGCGGCCGACCGCTTCGAGAACCAGTTCTGGGCCGGCGGCGAGCTGGCCACACTGTACAAGTCGCTCGACGGCAGCTCGCCAACCGGCATGGCAGACATCTTCGTGTCGGGCTTTCGCGAGTTCTCGCGCCTCAAGTCGCAGGGGCTCGTCGGCGCGCAGTTGCTCGACGGCGCGCGCCGCGCGATGAAGGTCGCGCAGCTCAAGGAAACCGACCGTCTCGAGCAGAATCTCTCGACACTGGCGACCGTCGGCTCGACCAGCCCGTATGTCGGCCTGTTCGGCACGGTGTGGGGCATCCTCACCGCGTTCCAGGGGCTCGGCCACGTACAGCAGGCGACGCTCGCCACGGTCGCGCCGGGCATCGCCGAAGCGCTGATCGCCACGGCAATGGGCCTGTTCGCGGCGATCCCCGCCGTCATCGCCTACAACCGCTACGCCGACCACGTCTCGCGGCTCGAGCTGCGCTACGACACGTTCATGGAAGAGCTGTCGACGATCCTGCAGCGCCACGCGGGCGTCGCGCAGGGCTAGGCGGGAGCGCAGGCGATGGCTCGCAACCGGCGCGGCCGCAAGCTGATGGGCGAGATCAACGTCGTGCCCTACATCGACGTGATGCTCGTGCTGCTGATCATCTTCATGGTGACCGCGCCGATGCTGAGCCAGGGCATCAAGGTTGACCTGCCGCAGGCCGCGGCCGAGCCGATCGAGCCCGACGATCTCGAGCCGCTGCTGCTGAGCGTCGATGCGGCAGGCGCGATGTACCTGAACCTCGGCGACCCGAAGCAGGCGCTCGAGCCGGACCGGCTGCTCGAACTGGCGGCGGCGGCGCTGCGCAGGGAACCCGAGCGTCCCGTATTGGTCAAGGCGGACAGGGTCGTGCCGTACGGTCGTGTCGTGGAGGGCATGGTGCTGCTGCAACGCGCGGGGGCGAAGAAAGTCGGGTTCGTGACCGTACCGGCCGCGACGACGCGCCGGACCGGGCAGCGCTAGAGCATGGCGCGGCCCGAAGTCCGTCGCCCGGGCCCCTGGCTCGGATCCGTCGCGCTGCACGTCGTACTGGTCGCGCTGCTGGCGACCGCGGCCCTGCGTTGGCGCAGCGACGAGCCGCTGCCGCAACTCGCCATCGAAGGCGACGTCGTCCGCTACGAGGACCTCCCGGCGCGCGTGCGGGCAGGCAAGCCGCTGCGCGAGCCGGTGCCGAAGTCCACCGCACAGGCGGCCGAACGACCCATCGAGCGGCCTGTCGCCCCCCCCCCGGAGCCAGCACCCCAGGCGGTGCCCGAGCCGCCGCCCCCCGAACCCGTCGTCGACCAGGCACGACAGCAGGCCGAGGCGCGACAGCGCGAGCAGGAGCGCATCGCGCTCGAGCGTCGTCAGGCCGAGGAGCGGGCGGCGCGGGACAAGCAGGCCGTGGAGGCGCAGCATCGCCAGCAGGCGGCCGAAGACCGCAAGCGCGCCGCGGCCGCCGAAGCCGAGGCAAAGCGCAAGGCCGCGGAGCAGAAGGAGCAGAGGGAGCAGGAGGCACTGGCGGCGAAGCAGAAGCAGGCGGAGCAGGAAAAGACGGCGCGCGAAGCCGGGGCACGAGCCGATCGCGAAGCCGAGCTACGGCGCGCGCTCGCGAGCGAGGAAGAGGGCGAGGCGATCGCGCGCTCGGGCGTCGTGGACGAGTATCGCGCGATGCTGATCCAGACCATCGAGCGCAACTGGAACAGGCCGCCGTCGGCGCGTGCCGGCCTCGAGTGCACGCTCTACGTCACGCAGGCCACCGGCGGCACGGTCATCGAACTGAAGATCGGCGAGTGCAACGGCGACCAGGCTGTGCGCGAATCCGTTGCCAATGCCGTGTATCGTTCGTCCCCGCTGCCGGCGCCACGCGATCCGCGGGCCTTCGAGCGGCGGCTGGTGATGGTGTTCAAGCCCACGGAGTAGCGACTCTTGACGACCTGTCTTCGCGCGTTCGCGCAGCACGCTGTGCGCTCCGGCGTCGCCGGCGCGGTCCTCGCCCTGACCTTGCTGTGGTCCGCCGGCGCGCAGGCCCAGTTGCGCCTCGACATCACGCAGGGTGTCCGTGACGCGGTGCCGATCGCCGTCGTGCCGTTCGGCGGACAGGCCGAAGGCGGGCCGAACGACGTCGCGGCCGTCGTCGCGAACGACCTGCAGCTCAGCGGCCGCTTCAAGCCGCTCGAGCGTCGCGACATGGTGACGCGGCCGACGACGGGTGCCTCGATCCGCTTCGAGGACTGGCGGCTGCTGCGCTCCGACTTCATCGTCGTGGGCCGCGTCGAGCCGGAGGCCGCCGGCCTCGCCGTGACGTTCGAGCTGTTCAACGTGCAGAGCGGGCAGCCGCTGCTGAGCCAGCGCCTGCCGACCAGCGAGCGCGGCCTGCGCGCGACGGCACACCGCATCGCCGACCTCGTGTTCGAGCGGCTTACGGGCATTCCCGGCGCGTTTTCGACACGTATCGCGTACGTGTCGGTCGAAGGTCGGCCGCCGCGCCAGAAATACCGGCTCGTGGTCGCCGACGCCGACGGCTACGCGCCGCGCACGATCACGGAATCGTCGGAGCCCCTGATGTCGCCGGCGTGGTCGCCCGACGGCCAGAGCCTCGCCTACGTCTCGTTCGAGGGCAAGGCCTCGGCGATCTACGTGCAGCGGCTCGCGACCGGCGAGCGTCGCCGCGTCTCGGCCCGGCTCGGCATCAACGGCGCGCCTGCGTGGTCGCCGGACGGCCGCAAGCTCGCGCTGACGCTGTCGCGCGACGGCAACCTCGACGTGTTCGTGCTCGACCTCGCGACCCAGGTCCTGACGCGGCTCACGACCGACGGCGCGATCGACACCGAGCCGGAATGGTCGCGTGACGGCGCCAGCGTCTACTTCACGTCGGACCGCGCCGGCCAGCCGCAGGTCTATCGTGTGGCGGCCGCGGCGGGCCAGCAGCCACAGCGGCTCACGTTCACCAACGCCTACAACGCGCGTCCGCGGGTCTCGCCGGACGGGCAGTCGATCGCTCTCGTGACGCTGGACCGCGGGGGCTACCGGATCGCGACTTTCGACCTGAAGACGCGCAACCTGCACGTGCTGACCGACGGCCGGCAGGACGAGGCTCCGAGCTTCGCGCCCAACGGTGCGGCGATCATGTACGCGACGCGCAGCGGCGCGCGCGGGACGCTCGCGATGGTGTCGTCGGACGGACGGTTCCAGCAGCGGCTCAGTTCCGACGCGGGCGACGTGCGCGAGCCCGCCTGGTCGCCGTACCCCTCGTCGCCGCGGTGAACAACCCGCGCCGCCAAGGTATGATTCGCCCCTAATTTGCGGCGCACGCCGCGGTCTTTGCCGAACTCCGAGGAACTCGATGACCAACACGAAGTGGATCCACGCCGTCGCCGTCGCGATGCTCGCGCTCGGTCTCGCCGCCTGTCAGAAGCCCAAGCAGGTCCAGCCCGAAGCGACGGCGCCGGCGCCGACGACGGACACTTCCGGCGCGCAGACCAGCGGAATCGGCGCCGACGCTTCGGCGGCGGCGGCCGCCGGCACGATGAGCGACGCGCAGCGCCAGGCGCTCGCCGCGCTGCAGGCGAAGAACGTGGTCTACTTCGATTACGACAGCAGCGAGATCCGGCCCGAGTACGACGCCGTCGTCTCGGCACATGCCGCCTACCTGTCGAAATACCCGAACGCACGAGTGCGTCTCGAAGGTCACACGGACGAGCGCGGTTCGCGCGAGTACAACATCGGCCTCGGCGAGCGCCGCGCGCAGACGGTGCGCCGGGCCCTGATGCTGCAGGGCGTCGCCGAAGGGCGCATCGCGACCGTGAGCTACGGCGAGGAGCGTCCGGCCGTCGAAGACGCCGACGAAGCCGCCTACGCGCAGAACCGGCGCGTCGAACTCGTCCAGGTGCAGTGAACGTCATGGTTCGCCGGGCGCTTGCCTCGTCGGTCGCCGTGGTCTCGCTGCTGTGCGGGGCGGCGGCGCACGCGCAGTTCAGCGGCACCGCGAGCAACAAGGAACTCGAGACCCGCGCGAACAAGACCGACGCGCGCATCGGCGCGCTCGAGGAGCGCCTGAACCAGGCGTTGCTCGACCTGCAGCGCCAGATCGAGTCGTCGCAGCAGGAACTGCGCACCCTGCGCGGGCAGATCGAGGAAGCGCGGCACGACGTCGAGATGCTGCAGCAGCAGCAACGGGATCTCTACGCCGATCACGATCGGCGTCTGCTCGCCATCGAGAACGGCGCGGCGGCCGGCAGCGTGCCGCCGTCCTCCGGTGGCCTCGCCAATCCTCCGGACGTCGTGTTTGCCGACGAGGCCTCGGCTTATGGCGACGCGTTCGCCGCGATGAAGGCCGGGCGCTATGCGGAGGCCGCCACGGGCTTCCAGACCTACCTCGCCAAGTACCCGCGTGGCCCGCGCGCCGACAACGCGACGTACTGGCTCGGCGAGGCGCAGTTCATGCAGCAGCAGTACGAGCCGGCGCTCAAGTCGTTCCAGGCAGTCAGCGCGTTTCCGGATTCGCGGCGTCTCGCGGACGCACTGCTCAAGGTCGGCGACTGCCAGGCCGCGCTGAAGGCGTTCCGCAACGCACGCACCTCCTACGCGAAGGTCGTCTCGACCTGGCCCGAGTCGGAGGCCGCGGCCCAGGCGCGCATGCGCATCGAGAAGCTCAACGCCGAGGGCCGGTGAGTCGGCTCAAGGTCACCGAGACCTTTGTCTCGATCCAGGGCGAGGCCGATGCCGTCGGCTGGCCGACGCTCTTCATCCGGCTGACGGGCTGCCCCCTGCGCTGCGTCTACTGCGACACGCAGTACGCGTTCCATGGTGGCGAGTGGCGCACGGTTGCGCAGTTGCTCGAGACGGCTCGGGGCAGCGGCGTGCGTCACGTGTGTGTCACCGGCGGCGAACCCCTCGCACAGAAGGCCTGCCTCGAACTGCTCACGGCGCTCTGCGATGCGGGGTTTCTCGTGTCGCTAGAGACGAGCGGGGCGTTCGACGTCGCGCCCGTCGATGCGCGCGTGAGCCGGGTCGTCGATCTCAAGACGCCGGGCTCCGGCGAACAGCGCCGCAGCCGGCTCGGGAATCTCGACGTGCTCACCGCGCACGACCAGATCAAGTTCGTGCTCGGCTCCCGCGCCGATTACGAGTGGGCACGCGAGCTGCTGCGCGGGCGCGCCGGCGCCGTCCGTGCCCAGGTGCTGTTCTCTCCCGTCTGGGGTGAACTCGCGCCGCGTCAGCTCGCCGAGTGGATCCTCGCGGACCGTCTCGATGTCCGGCTGCAGGTGCAGTTGCACAAGGTGCTCTGGGGCAACGAGCCGGGACGATGAACGTGGCAGGGGAACACGAGAGACGACCGCAGCGGCCCGCCGTCGTACTCGTGTCGGGCGGGCTCGATTCGGCCACCTGCCTCGCCATCGCGCGCGCCGAGGGTTTCCGCTGTCACGCCTTGAGTTTCCGCTACGGACAGCGGCACGTGGCGGAACTCGCGGCGGCGGCACGGGTGGCGCGGGACCTCGGTGCCGTCGAGCATCGCATCATGCAGATCGACCTCGCCGCGTTCGGCGGTTCGGCGCTCACCGATGCGTCGATCGCCGTGCCCGAGGGCGGCGCGTCCGGCCAGGCCATCCCGGTGACGTATGTCCCGGCGCGCAACACGGTGTTCCTCGCGTGCGCGCTCGCGTGGGCCGAGGTGCTCGGTGCCGCCGACATCTACATCGGCGTCAATGCGGTGGATTATTCCGGCTACCCGGACTGCCGTCCCGAGTTCATCGCGGCCTTCGAGCGGATGGCCAACCTCGCGACACGCGCTGGCGTCGAGGGCGAGCGGTTGCGCGTGCGGACCCCATTGATCCAGCTGAGCAAGGCCGGGATCATCCGGCGCGGCGTGGAGTTGGGGGTCGATTACGCATCGACGGTGTCGTGTTATCAGGCGGACGACGCGGGCGCGGCCTGCGGGCGCTGCGATTCATGCCGGCTGCGACGCGCCGGCTTCGAGGCAGCCGGCGTGCCGGACCCGACGCGGTATCGGGTATGATTCGCGCCCGGAAAAACGCTCGCACGGGCCGTTAGCTCAGCGGTAGAGCAGCTGGCTTTTAACCAGTTGGTCGATGGTTCGATCCCATC
>Ga0268298_10000253_pt1 | contig 70337 bp, 58 predicted proteins | sample WWTPWeurt_MetaG_FD_194462 | JGI IMG/M metagenome (GOLD analysis project Ga0268298, IMG submission 194462) | Activated sludge microbial communities from WWTP in Nijmegen, Gelderland, Netherland - WWTP Weurt | ecosystem: Engineered > WWTP > Aerobic digester > Activated sludge | place...
TAAATTTTTATTTTCTAATGGCTTTGTTCCAAAACCCATTAAACTTCTTATAGCAGTTGGTGCAGTATATAAAATATTAATTTTATGTTTATCTATAATATCCCAAAATCTTCCTGCATCTGGGTAAGTTGGAATACCTTCAAACATTACACTTGTTGCTCCAGCACTCAATGGGCCATACACAATGTAACTATGCCCTGTAACCCAACCAATATCTGCTGTACAAAAATGAATTTGGCCTTGTTTGTAATTAAAAATATTTACAAAAGAATAACTGGTAAACAACATGTAACCAGCAATGGTATGTACAACACCTTTTGGCTTGCCTGTACTTCCACTAGTGTATAAAATAAATAAAGGATCTTCTGCATCCATTATTTCAGGCTCAAAATGTACCACTCCATTTTGTTCCACTTGTTCTTCAGCATAATCCATTTCATCCTCCCACCAAACATCTCTACCTTTTAACATAGATACAGGTGTTCTAGTTCGGGTAAAAACAATTATTCTTTTTACAGTTTTATTTCCTATTAAAGCATCATCTATTACAGATTTTAATGGTATTGTTTTTTCTCCCCTATAGGCACCATCACAAGTAATAATAAATTCTGCTTTAGCATCTTCCAACCTATCAGAAATGCTTTGTGCACTAAAGCCACCAAAAACAACACTATGTATTGCTCCAATTCTGGCACAACCTAAAACAGCATAAGCTAATTCTGGTACCATACCCATGTAAATACAAACTCTATCGCCTTTTTTTACACCATTATTTTTAAGCATTTGAGCAACCTGGCAAACTCTTTTATGTAACCTATTGTAAGTAACAATTCTTACTCTTTCCTCTGGGTTATTGGGCTCCCAAATTAAGGCAGGCTTATCGCCTAATTTTTCTAAATGTCTATCAATACAATTCTCTGTTATGTTCAGCTTTGCTCCCTTAAACCATTCTATAGTAGGTTCTGTAAAATTCCAGTTTAACACTTTATCCCATTTCTTTCTCCAGGTAAAATGCTCTGCAACTGATGCCCAAAACTCTTCTGGCTGTTCAATACTTTTTTTATATGCTTGTTGGTATTCTTCAAAAGAATTTATTTGATAAGGATATGACATATTCTACTTTAATTAATAATAAAAACTAAGCAATAAAGTTAAGGATAAATGAACTATACAAAAGAAAGTTAAAAGATACGGGTAAAGTAAATAAAGCAGAACTTACAGTTATTACAACCAACAGTATTTATAATATATTTACATTATGGAAAAAAAATTCCTTCTTATACTATTTTCTATTTTTTTAAATACTGTTTCTGCTCAAAAAATAATTATTTCAGGCTTAGTGCTTGATAGTATTCATAACAGCCCTGTTGAGTTTGCCAGTGTAACAAATATTTCAAAAAACAAAACTATAATTTGCAATAACAAAGGCTTTTTCAATATGGTAGTTAGCTTTGGCGATGTACTTTCTGTAGCATCGGTTAATCATTATTTTGATACGATTAGTGTCCAAAAGAACATTCTTAAAGACACCATCATTTTTATATTAAAACCTATTACAAAAAACTTAGGAGAGGTAACAGTTGAAACAACCATTAATAAATATGTTTATGATAGCACACAAAGGCGAAAACAATTTTTAGCCAAAGTTGGCAATGGTAAAATACCTATATTTTCAAGTGCTAATAGTGGGGCAGGCTTGGGTTTTAATATTACATATTTCAGCAAATCTGAAAAAATAAAACGCAATGCCTATAAGCTTTTCGATTTACTCGAAAAAGAACAATATATTAATTATAGGTTTAGCCCTGTTGTAGTTATAAAATACACCCAATTACAAAATGAAGCTTTATTAGCATTTATGCAAGCCCATAGGCCTACTTATAAATGGCTTAGGTTAAATGTAACCGAGGAGGATATAAAATATTATATAAACGAAAAATTAAAGTTGAAAAAAACTACTACAAATAACTAGGCATATATTTTGTTATACCATTTTAACCTTCTTTACAGTTTGAATTACTTAAATTTACGCCTCCAAATAAAGAAGTATCATTAAAATGAAGCAACTACTTATTGTAACAGGTTTATTTTTTTATCTTTCAGCAAATGCTCAAATCTCAAAACAAGCAACTACCAATAAAACTGTTCAGGATAAAGGGTATGAAATTCCAATTACACTTTCGCCCTATAAAAATACCTGGATTTATCTTGGTAGTTATTTTGGAAAAGGTAAAACCTTATCAGATAGTGCATGGTTAAATGAAGAAAGCAAAGGTGTATTTAAGGGCAAAGAAAAACTTACCGGAGGCATTTATTTTATTGTATCCCCATCAAAAAATTTTATTGAATTTGAATTACTGATGGATAATGAACAACACTTTAGCATAACAGCCGATACTGCAAATAGAGATAAGCCAACTATTAAAGGCTCTTTAGAAAATTCGCTATTTTTTACATATTCAAAATTTAGTGCAGAAAAAGGAAACCACATTCAAACACTTAGAGGAAAATATGCTGCAGCAAAAACTAAATCAGACTCTACAAAGTACAGAGAAGAAGCAATTAAAGAAGAAAAATTGTTACAAGCCTACAGAGAAAAAATTATAAAAGAAAATCCCAACTCATTATTGGCTACTTTATTTCATGTAATGAAAAAACCAGAAGCACCTGCTATACCAATTATTAATGGCAAAGCAGACTCTTTATACCCTTATCGTTTCATTAAAGAACATTATTGGGATGATGTAAATTTTTATGATGATAGAATTTTAAGAACTCCTTTTTTTGAGCCAAAATTAGATGAATATTTTAAGTACTACCTAAGCCCAGAGGCAGATTCTATCATTCCTGAAATTAAATACATGTTACTTTCTGCAAGAACTGGTAAAGAAATGTTTCCATATTTATTAATTAAGTTCACAAATAAATATGTAAAACCAGAGTACATGGGGCAGGATAAGGTTTTTCTTTATTTGTTTAACGAATTTTATACAAAAGGCGATACCATTTATTTAGATGCTGCATCAAGAAAAATGATTTTTGAAAGAGCTTATAGTTTAATGGCAAATCAAATTGGAGAACCTGCAGCACCTTTAAATTTAACAGACACATTAGGCAAAACCCATTCTTTGTACGATATAAAATCAAATTACACTTTAGTAGTTTTTTGGGATCCTCATTGTGGGCATTGTAAAGAACAAATTCCACGAATTGATAGTATCTATCAAGCAAAATGGAAAAATATGGGATTGGCTGTATATTCTGTATATATTTATAACGACCAATTGCCCGACTGGAAAAAGTTTATTACAGAAAAAAAATTATTTAACTGGATTCACGTTTATCAAACAGAAGAAGCCAAACAATATGAAGCCAAAAACAGTATTGCAGGCTTTAGGCAGCTATATGATGCCAGAGTAACACCAACAATATATTTACTTGATGATAAAAAAAGAATTATTGCCAAGCAATTAACCATTGAGCAATTTGATGATATATTAACTGTTAAACACAAACAAATAGAAAATAATAAATAAGATGAGTAAGAAATTTTTTTTATTAATTACAGCAGCTTGCATTCTTCAGGTACTTAATGCACAAAACGTATTTACTTATGGAAAAAAAGCAGTTAGTAAGGCAGAGTTTTTAAAAGCATTCGATAAAAACCCTACACCAGGAGAAACGGACAGAAAAAAAGCATTGAAAGAATATTTGGAACTTTACATTAATTATAAATTAAAAGTTCAGTCTGCTTACGATGATAAATTACATGAACAACCCTTGTTTAAAAACGAAAGCAGTAGCTTTAGAAAACAATTAGCAGATAATATTATTAATACAGAAGCAAATATTGATAATTTAATTAAAGAAGTATTTGAACGTAGCCAAAAAGATATTCATGTAGCTCAAATATTTATTGAAATAAAACCAGGTGTTGATAATATAGAAGCTATAAACCAAATAGAAAAAGCTCACAAAGCTTTAAAGGCAGGAATGGATTTTGAAGAAGCTGTTAAAAAATTTTCTAATGATGAATATACAATTCAAACAAAAGGCAACTTAGGTTTTATTACAACTTTTACACTACCTTATCAATTTGAAAATGAAATTTATAAATTAAAAGTTGGAGAGTTTTCATCTGTTTATAAAAGCAGTTTCGGCTACCATATTTTTAAAAACTTAGAAGAAAGATCAGCAGCAGGAAAAAGAAAAGTAGCTCAAATATTATTAGCTATGCCAATTGGTGCAACAAAAGAAAGCAAACAATATTTAGCTACACTGGCAGATAGTATTTATCATTTAGCTATTAATGGAGAAGACTTTGAAGATTTAGTAGAACAATATAGCAATGACAGGGCTACAGCAAGTATTGGAGGGGTAATGCAAGAATTTGGAATTGGCGAATATGCTCCAAATTTTGAACAACCCATTTTTGATTTAAAAAACAAAGGAGATATTGCTAAACCATTCTTAACAGAACATGGATGGCATATTGTAAAATTGCTAGATATAATACCGGTTAGTAATAATTTTTCAGACCCAGTTACAGTTTCAAACATTAAAAATCAAATAGAAAGAACAGATAGAATGGCTTTTGCTAAAAAAGCATTAGTTAAAAACTGGATGAACATTTGTAAATATAAAAAAGAACCTTTTGACGAAAAGGATTTTATGATTTATACAGATAGTGCCTTAGCAAATATCAACTTTACCGGATACAAAAATATTAAACCAGAAACTGTTTTATTTTCTTTTGCTAAACAAAAAATTACTGTAGCTGAATGGATAAAATTTGCAAGAGCAGTAAAAGAAAGTAAAGAAAAACTTGCACAACTACACACACTTGTATTGCTAATAGAATATGAAAATATTAGATGTAGCGAATATTATTACGACCATTTAGAAGATTATTATCCAACACTTAAAGAACAAAGCAAAGAATTTGATGAAGCTAATTTACTGTTTGGTGCTATGGATAAACATGTATGGAGCAAGGCCAGTGAAGATACAGTTGTTTTAAAAAAATATTATGCTATAAACAAAACAAAATATGTATGGCAGCCGGGTGTTTCTGCAATTGTTGTAACAGCACCAACACAAGCCTTGGCAGTTCAAGTTATAGACAGTTTTAAAGCTGGTTTAAAAGATTGGAAATTGGTTTTAAATAAAATAAACAATAATATTTTATTTGATAGTAGCAGGTTTGAAAATAACCAACTTCCAATAACACAAGTTATAGAAAACAAAATTGGCTTTATTAGTAATCCAGAAAAAAACACAAATGACAACAGTTATACATTTATGTATATTACTGCACTTCATGATAAAATAGAAACAAAAAGTTTTGACGAAGCTAGAGGCTTTGTTACCAACAACTATCAACAAGTGTTAGAACAAAAATGGATTCAGGCTTTAAAGAAAAAATACCCCATAGTTATTAATCAAGCTGTTTGGAATACTATTAAATAATAAAATATTTTACTTCATAAAATATATCTTTTACCATTTAAACTAATTGACCATGAAAAAAAAATATCTACTCTTTGTTGCAGCAGGCCTGGCAATTTGTAGTACATCAGCATTAAATGCTCAAAAAAAAGAAAGTACAAAAGCTAACATGAAAAAAAAAAGTAAAGTAGAACAACCCAGTACAAATAACAACCCCTTATTAAAAAAAAGTAAACTACAATACCAAGCACCAGAGTTTGATAAAATTAAAGACAAAGATTTTAAGCCTGCATTTGATTATGGCTTAAATGAGCAAATAAAACAAATAGAGGCAATTGCAAACAATACAGATAAACCAACTTTTGAAAATACAATTGTTGCACTAGAAAATAGTGGCCAAAATTTACGTAGGGCAATTACCATTTTTTCAAACTTAAATAGTGCTAATACAAATCCCTTCTTACAAGCTTTAGATGAAGAATATGCACCAATTTTTGCTGCACATACCGATAAAATATTTTTAAACGAGCAGCTTTTTCAAAAAATAAAACGGTTATATGCTACCAGAGCAAACCTAAAATTAGATGCAGAAGATGTAAGATTAATTGAATATTATAATCAACAGTTTGAAATTGCAGGAGCCAATTTAAACAACGAACAAAAAGAAGAATTAAAAAAAATAAACGAACAATTAGCTACCCTGCAATCTCAATTTAATAATAAATTATTGGCTGCTAGAAAAGCAGGTGGTTTAATTATTGAGGATGTTAAACTTTTAGACGGCCTCTCTTCTAACGAAATAGATGCAGCTGCCGAAAATGCAAAAGTTGCAGGTATGCCAGGTAAATATTTATTAGCATTACAAAATACCACGCAACAACCGCTTTTACAAAATTTAAAAAATAGAACTGTAAGAGAAAAATTATTTAAAGCATCATGGTTACGAGCTGAAAAGGACGATGAAAACGACACTCGAGAAACTTTGCAACAATTAGCAAGGCTACGTTTAAAAAAGGCACAAATAATGGGTAAAAAGAATTTTGCAGAATGGAAATTACAAGACCAAATGGCAAAAACCCCAGAAAATGCAATGAACTTATTAGCAAAAATGGCTGCCCCTGCTGTTAAAAAAGCAAAACAAGAAGCAGAAGAAATTCAAAAATTAATTGACAAACAAAACGGTGGCTTTAAATTAGAACCTTGGGATTGGAATTTTTATGCAGAACAAGTAAGAAAAGCACAATACGATTTAGATGATAATGAAATTAAACCTTACTTTGAAGTAAGAACTGTACTGGAAAAAGGTGTTTTTTATGCAGCTAAAGAACTGTATGGCTTAACCTTTAAAGTACGTAAAGATTTACCTGTTTATCATCCAGATGTTGTGGCTTATGAAGTATTTGATAAAGATGGAAAATCATTAGCAATTTATTATTTAGATTTTTATACTAGAGATAATAAAAACGGAGGAGCATGGATGAGTAATTTTGTTGAACAATCTTACAGTTTAGGACAAAAGCCTGTAATTGTAAATGTGTACAATTATCAAAAACCAGCACCAGGTAAACCATCTTTAATTTCTTACGATGATGTAACCACTTTATTTCATGAGTTTGGCCATAGTATTCATGGCATGTTTGCAAGCCAAAAATATATTTCTATTTCTGGCACCAATACCCCAAGAGATTTTGTAGAGTTTCCTTCTCAAATTAATGAATATTGGGCATTAGAACCATCTGTATTAAAAAACTATGCTTTGCATTATAAAACAGGAAAACCCATACCAAATGAATTAGTTAAAAAAATAAAAAATGCTAAAACATTTAACGAAGGATATAATGTAACCGAAATTGTTGCTGCTGCTACTTTAGATATGGCTTGGCATACAATTACAGATGAGAGTGAAATTATACCAGCAAACGAATTTGAAAAAATGGCTTTAGATAAATTTGGCTTATTGGTAAATGAAGTACCTACCCGTTATCATTCTCCTTATTTTTTGCATATTTGGTCTAACGGTTACTCTGCAGCTTACTATGCATATTTATGGAGTGAAATGCTAGATTTTAATGCTCTAGAATATTTTGAAAATAATGGTGGAATGAAAAGAGAAAATGGAGACAGGTTTAGAAAATATATTTTATCTGTTGGTAACTCTATGGATTTAAACCAAGCATTCAGAAACTTTACAGGAAAAGACCCAGAAATTGAACCTTTATTAAGAGGTAGGGGACTAATAAAATAACCTGAAAGTTTTTTATAAAAAAGAAGAGGTTGCAAAAATTTGCAACCTCTTCTTTTTTAGATTCTATAGCAAGAAAACTAACGAGGGTTTAATGCTAGTTTTATTCTTTCAACCAAATCTTGATAATGAAACTTAGTTAATCTATCTGCAGTAGCAGCACTTGCAGTAGTTAATTCTGCTTGTAATGCTTTTAATTGACCACGAGTATAAGAAACAATATCTGTTGTGGCTATTTCAGGGCCTGTAGCAAATGTTCTGCCAGATATAACCATAGCTTGTGGTTTAAAGGTTAATAAATTAATTAATCTTTCTACATGGGCTTTTTGCAAGTTTCTTCTATAAGCATCTACAGCTTTTCCAGTTGCTGCTTCGCTCCAAACTGCCTTTTTGGTATCATCCATTAAATCGTTAAATAAATAAACATTTGTATTGCCATAACGATTAGCACAAATAATCATTCTGTTTAATCTTGATGGATCTAGTAAATTGTTTAAAGCACTAATTTGAATGTTTTGTACCGATTCGCTATTGGTTGGATTTTGTATTTTATTTAAAATATTTTTATCCAATAACCAAGTTGGTGTAGTTAATACATTTCTATTAATAAAATTAAATGCTTCTTTTTGTGTTGCTTTAGGAACAAATTCAAAAACATCTCCTTGTTGGCTAGTTGATTTAAAGGTTTCATAAATACCACCAACATTTCTCATTACATGATTTACGTATCTATTAAATTGACCAACTAATTGGCGATACATTTCAGATAAATTATCATACCCTTTTCCGTTTTCCTTAGTCCACTCTGGTAAGTTTACAATAATTCTCTTTAAATTTTTAATCCCATATTCGTTTGCTATCATCACATTATCACTTAAATCTTCCGATTGTGTACGAGGATCTACAGAGTTGCCCAATTCATAAGTACCAAACCAATGGCGTGGGTTTTCTGCTAATGCTTTCACTATTAATTTATCGCTATTAATATTCTGTTCTTCTTCTGTATTACCAGGTATATAACCATAGCCCCATTTAATTGCCCATTCATCGTACACCCCAATTCTTGGAAATAATCCCATTTCATTGATATTATCTTCTGGTTGTGCAACATAGTTAAAACGTGCATAATCCATTATAGAAGCTGTATGTCCATTAGCTTCTACCCAAGCTTTGTCTCTTAATTTTTCAACAGGGGTTTTACTACTGCTACCCATATTGTGTAATAAACCAATTGTATGGCCAACTTCGTGAGAAGAAACAAAACGAATTAATTGACCCATTAAATCATCGTCAAAAACCATTTTTCTTGCACGTGGATTTACAGCAGCAGTTTGTACCATATACCAATCGTGTACTAATTTCATTACATTGTGATACCATCCAATATGGCTTTCTAAAATTTCACCAGTTCGTGGGTCGTGAACATTAGGGCCATAAGCATTTTCAATATCTGATGCAAAATATCTAATTACAGAAAAACGAGCATCTTCTAAACTCATGGTAGAATCGTTTTTAGGCCATTCTTTACCCATTATTGCGTTTTTAAATCCAGCTTTTTCAAAAGCTTTTTGCCAATCGTTAATACCAGCAATTAAATAAGGCACCCAATTAGGAGGCGTTGCAGGATCTATGTAATAAATAATAGGCTTTATAGGTTCTACCAATTGGCCAGCCTTCCATTTTTCCACATCTTCTGGTTTAGGTTCTAACCTCCAACGAACTGCAAAAGTTTTATCTTCAACTCTTTGTTGGTCATCGCTAAATACTACAAAATTATCTGGAAAAAAACCTACTCTTTTATCCCATGTTCTTCTTGCCATTGGTTTTTCTGGCAATAGAATCATAGAAGTATTTAATTCTATAGTTACAGCACCAGCATCTCTTGCTGCAGGAAAGCCAGCAGCACTGGATTGGCTTGCACCTGCCGAAGGCATTGGGCTTGAAATATATGTTTTTACAGTTTTAATTTCTGTGTTAATGGGATAGGTATTTATGCTTTGTACATAACTTCTATCTCCAGCAAGCATACTTAAGCTAAATCTTCTTTTACTATTTGGATCAATACTTACAATTTGGTTATCTCCTTTAAAAAAATCACTTACATCAATAATACTACTAGTGCTGTCTTTTCCAAGAGCCTTAATATCAAAAGCAGCAGCAATAGCATCTAAATGAGAGTTACTAACCGCTGTAGATATTTTTTGACTACTATCTGCAGTACTAATTAAAGTAATTGTTCTAATAAAAATGTTATCGTTGGGGCCTTTTTCAAATTTTAAAGTTTGTTGGTTAGCCACTTCACCCCCATAAACGCCAGCTCCACCAGGTACTTTGCTGTAACGGGTTACACACATAATTTCTTTGCCTAATAAACTATTGGGTATTTCAAAATAATATTTATCTTCTACCTTATGTACATTAAATAACCCTTTTTTACTAATAGCCTTATCGGTAATTACTTCTTTAAAAGGTTTTGGGCCAGGTTTTGGCTTAGCTGCTTGAGGAGGCATTGGTTTAGCAGCAGTTGGTGTTGTGTCTTTAGAAGTTGGATTGGTTCGTTTTTGAGCAATAACAATATTGCACGAAGCAAACACAACTACAACAAAGAAAATTTTTTTCATAATTGTTTATAAAGTTGGTTAAAAGAATGGCTAAGTTAAGGAAGCAGGTAATTTTTTAATAAATTTCTTGTTTTTTATTACATCAGCGGTTAAATAAACTTTATGAACAGTATTTTATAGTTACTAATTTATATAGTATTACTAATTAATAGAGTTAAATTTTATTTCCCATTTAAAAAAAATCAAATAATTTTTCTAATGTTTATAATTATTAATTTAAAAAACTATTAACTTGAGCAACTTTTCAATTTCACTTGAAATAAAATATTAAAAAGCTAATATTTTTTCAGTAGAATTGCTAAATATTTATTAATTTAAAAGTATTTTTAAAAAACTAAAACAATTGAATTATGGCTGACTTAAAACCAACTCCAACAGCAACAAAAACAATTTCAAATGTTCAACCCAAAAAAAGCAGTAATGTTATTTCATGGATTGCCCCAATTGTATGTCTTATTTTAGGATATGTAATTTGGAGGTTTGTTTTTGGATCTCCTAACAATTTCGAAAAACCAGATTTGAATGGTTGGTTTTGGCCAGACCATCATAAACTTAAACCAAATACAGGTATGGCTAAAATGTATGAAGGTGGTATAGTGGTACCTATATTAATTGGTTCGTTCTTTATAGTAATAACATTTGTTATTGAAAGAATTTTAACTATACAAAAAGCTACTGGTGCAGGCAATATTGGTGAGTTTTTACGTAAAGTGCAATTTCATTTAGCTAATAAAGATGTTGATAAAGCTTTAGCAGAATGTGATAAACAAAAAGGTAGTGTTGGTAATGTAATGAAATCTGGCTTACGTACTTATAAAGATATGATTTCAAATACAGAACTATCAACCGAACAAAAGGTACTAAATATTCAAAAATCAATTGAAGAATCTACAGCATTAGAATTGCCAATGCTAGAGAAAAATTTAGTATTCCTATCCACTTTAGCATCTGTAGCAACCTTATTAGGTTTATTAGGAACGGTATTAGGTATGATTAAATCCTTCTCTGCCTTAGGAGAAGATAGTGGTGGTGCAACTGCAGCTGCAGAATTATCAAAAGGTATTTCTGAAGCATTATTTAATACAGCGTTAGGTATTGGTACATCTGCTGTTGCAATTATTATGTATAATGTATTTACCACCAGAATTGATGCTATTACTTTTGGAATTGATGAGTCAGGCTTCACATTAACTCAAAGCTTTGCATCTTTATACAAATAATTTTTGTGGAAAGATGAATACTTTGAATCTAAACAATTAGTGAATAACCTTAAAATCAAAAAACGATGGGACGTGCAAAGATTCCTAGGAAGAGTACCAATATAGATATGACAGCAATGTGCGATGTAGCTTTTTTGCTCTTATCGTTCTTTATCCTTACAACAAAATTCAAACCAGCCGAAGCAGTTTCTGTTAGCCCTCCAAGTTCTGTGTCTGATAAAGCTGCACCAGAGTCTGATATTGTTTTAATTACAATAGATAAAGATGGTAAAGTTTTTTTATCTATGGATAACGAAGAAAAGAAAGAATACATAGCCAATACAATTGCCAACGAAAAAGGCTTAAAATTAGATGTACAATCATTTAAAAAAGCCCAATTTATTGGAGTACCATTTAATAAACTAACTTCATTTTTACAGCTACCAGATGATCAAAGAAAAGGCGATAATATGCCTGGAATACCTTGTAAAGACAGTACCAATAACGAGATGATTGAGTGGCTTAGAATTGTAAGAAGTGCTTATATGGGGCAAAAAATAAATTTATTAGTTAAAGGCGATAATACCTCTAAATACCCTTCTTTTAAAAATGTAATAACAGCATTTAAGAAAAACGATTTATTAAAGTTTCAAATCATTACAAACCCAGAGGGAGTGCCTGTGGGTAGCGAACTTTACAGACAAGCACAAGCCGGAATTAAAAATGATTAACTTGAATTTGTTCTCTTAAATTATTTAAAAATTAAATAAAAAGTAACCGAAATGGCAGAAATGGATACCTCGTCCGGTGGCAGTCATAAAAAAGGCCCCGGCGTCAAAAAGAGCAAAAAAATGTCCACCAGGGTTGATTTAACCCCCATGGTAGATTTGGGCTTTTTGTTAATTACTTTTTTCATATTTACTACAACAATGAGTCTGCCTACTACTATGAATCTTTTTTTACCAAAAGATACAGATAAGCCAGAAGAGCAGAATAAGATTAAAGATAATAGTGCATTAACTATTCTATTAGGCAACGATAATAATGTGTTTTATTACGAGGGAATGTTAGACAATGCTAATGTTTCTGCAAACTTTAAATCATCCAATTTTGGAGGCGGGGAAGATGGTATAAGAAATATTATTCTTCGCAAAAAAGCCAATACCGATGAAAAAGATTTTATGGTTGTAATAAAACCAAGTGATGAATGTACTTATAAAAATGTAGTAGATATATTAGATGAAATGACCATTAATGTTGTAAAAAGATATGCAATGGTAGATATATCTGATGTAGAAGTACAATTAATAAAAGCTACCGAAGCTGCATCATCTAAATAATTTTTACTTTTCTTATGTAAAATTATTTAGCACTGCATCTTATAATAAAATTAATTAGTTATGGAAAAGAATAACATTTTAACAGCAGACATACTTGATATTATCTTCGAAGGAAGAAATAAAGCTTATGGTGCATACGATTTAAGAAAAACTTACACAAAGCGTATAACTTTTGCCTTTGTTGCAACTGTTACATTATGTGCCTTGTTTTTTGTAGGTTCATTATTAGCAAATTCAGGAGAAAAGAAGGTAGCTAAAATTTTGGTTCAAGATGTTGAATTAGAAAGCTTAAAAGAGCCAGAAGAGAAAAAACCTGAACCACCACCACCACCTCCTCCTCCTAAACAAGAGCCTCCTAAGGTTGAGATGAAACAATTTACTCCTCCAAAAATTGTAAAAGCAGAAGAAGTAAAACCAGAAGAAATTCCACCAGAAGTTACTAAACTAGAAGAGGCTGCAATTGGTACTAAAAACCAAGAAGGTATGAAAGATGTTGGTGTTGTTGCCCCTGTTGTTGAAGCAGTAGGTACTGGTAAAGTAGAAGCACCTAAAGAAGAAGAAGATTATAATAAAATATTTACAGTTGTTCAAATTGAGGCTGAATTTCCTGGAGGTAAAGCTGCTTGGAACAAATATTTACAACGCAATTTAAATAGCAGCCTACCAATGGATAATGGTGCAAGCCCTGGAAAATATACAGTTGTTGTTACTTTTACTGTAGATAAAGAAGGTAATGTAAGCGATGTACAAGCAGATAATGACCCTGGTTATGGCACAAAAGACGAAGCAATAAAAGTAATTAAAAAAGGACCTAAATGGAAACCAGCAGTACAAAATGGTAGAAACGTTGCTTATCGCCACAAACAAAGTATCACATTTATAGTTTCTGAAGAGTAATTATAACTTTCATAAACAATTTTAGAGGTTGCTTTTAAGCAGCCTCTTTTTTTTGTAATTGCTAAAAAATATTTCCATGTTTAAAAATATTCAACTGTATTTTAGTATATAAATTTATAGCAATGAATTATGCTTGTACAATTGTACCTGTTGCACCATTAAGGAGTGAGGCATTACATAGCAGTGAAATGGTTAGTCAATTATTATTTGGAGAATGTGTAACAATTTTAGATTCAACAAAAGATTTTTTTAAAGTTTCATCCATGTATGATGATTATATTGGCTGGTGTTCTAAAAAACAACTAACAACAGTTAATGAAAATTTTTCTATTCAAAACCATAAGCAATGTACCAATATCCCAATTACAACTGCTTTATATAAGGAGAGTAATTTGTATTTATCGTCTGGCTCTTTTATTGGTGCATTAAAAAATAATATTTTAACCATCAACGATAAAATTTTTAATATTCATTTTAATTCAACCGAAACTAATATTCAAAAAGTAATTCATTCTTACCTCAACACTCCATACTTGTGGGGTGGTAAAAGTATTTTTGGTATAGATTGTAGTGGCTTTACCCAGCAAGTATATAAAATACTAGGAACAAAAATTTACAGAGATGCTTATGAGCAAGCACAACAAGGAAAGGTAATTGGCTTTTTGCAAGAAGCTGCCATAGGCGACCTTGCTTTTTTTGATAATGAAAATGGAAAAATTACACATGTAGGAATTTTGTTAAACGACCATGAAATTATTCATGCATCTGGTATTGTAAGAATAGATTTGATAGATAATGAAGGAATTATTAATTCTGAAACTAAAGAAAGAACCCACCATTTAAGGCTAATAAAAAGAATTTTTTAGAATAATATATGGAAATTTTATCAAAAATTTTGTTGCGTAAAAAAATCAGATAAAAAACTCTTTTTATATGAATCAATTGTCATACTTTTGTCTATAATTCTGCTTATATGTTTTCAAAATCATGTGAATATGCAATTAAAGCTTTGATTTTCTTGGGCCAAGAGTCTAATGAAAATAAAAAGGTTTGTGTAAAAACAATTTCAAGTGCAATAGATGCTCCACAACATTTTGTTGCCAAAATATTACAAGACCTAACAAAGAAAAAGTTATTAAAATCAACAAAGGGCCCCAATGGTGGTTTTTATGTAGATGAAGAAAATTCTAAAAATTCTTTAGCAGATATTATTAAAGCTATAGATGGCACTAAAATATATAGCCAATGTGTGTTAGGCTTAAAAGAGTGTTCAGAAAAAAACCCTTGCCCAGTACATCATGAATACAAAAACATTAAATTAAACTTAATTAAAATGATTGAAAATAATACCATTTCAACTTTTAATACACAGAGTAATTTAGGTAAATATTTTTTAAAAAATGATTAATATAAAAGAATAAAAGGATATTAAATATGAATGTAAAAAACAAATTAAAAGCCAGCATATTAGCAGTAATTTTATTACTGGTTAATAAATTTGCAACCGCCCAAGAGCATCCTAATTTTATTAATTTAGATGGAAAAGACATACGAAGTAGCGTATTGTTGTTTATAATTGGATGCATTTGTATAATCATTGCAATTGCTTATATGCAGTTTAAACATGCTAAAGAAATTGGAAAAAACATTTCGGCTTTAAACAAAAAAAATGTTCTAAAAGATTTGAATATAGAACAGTTAAAAACCTACATCAACAAATCCAAATCTGTAGGTATCATTATTCTACTGCTATTTAGCTCTCTTCAGAGTTTTGCACAAACTACTACAGACAAAACAAAACCATTAATGTCTCAACCAGGCATTATTATTACTGTGCTATTAATAGCAATACCAATACTATTGGCAGCATGGTTAATTATAGCAAGAGCAACTAAAACAGTTAAAAAATTCAATAACATAAAAAGATTAAAACAAGCCGAAATTTTGGCATCAGAATTAAGAGAAGAAGCTAATGAAGAATCTAACAAAGCCCTTAAAGACCGAAAAACAGCTTTAGAATATTCATTACAAAATATTGAATTAGGAGGAAGTGAAAATGCAACGGATGATAAAGGATTAATATTAAATGTAGGAAACACGCAAGAAGTACATTTTACTGCAGTAAAAAGAAAAGCAGCACCAAGGCCTGCATTAGAACCTGCAATTACAAAATTAGTAGTATGGTATTTAGGTTGTGCTGCATTTTGGTTAGTAATTGGTACAGGTGTTGGCGAATATGTTGGTATAAAATTTATTGCACCCGATGTTGATCAAGTAAGTTGGCTAAGCTTTGGAAGGTTAAGGCCAGTGCACACCAATATGGTATTTTGGGGTTGGGCTTCTTTAGGTATGATGGGTTTAGGTTATTATGTTGTACCAATGGTTAGCAACACAAAACTATATAGTGTTAAATGGGGTTGGATTGCACTTGTATTAACCAATCTTCAAGTTACCATTGGCTCCATAAGTTTAATGGCAGGTATTAACAATGGTGGAGGTGAATTTAGAGAATATATATGGCCTATAATGGCATTGCTTGCAGTTGCTTTAATACTTACTGTAATTAATTTTATAAAAACCATTGCTAATAGAACTACTAAAGAAATTTATATATCTAACTGGTATATTGTTTCTTCCTTAATGTTTACCATTATCATTGCATTAACTGCTTATTTACCCTTTTGGCAAAATGGTTTAGGAGAAACCATTGTACAAGGATATTATATGCATACAGGCGTTGGTATGTGGTTTACTTTGTTTACACTAGGCTTATTATATTACTTTATACCACAACAATTAAATAAGCCAATATATGCTTATAGCTTAGGCATCTTAGCATTTTGGACACAAATTTTATTTTATACAATTATTGGTACACACCATTTCATTTTTAGTTCTATTCCTTGGTGGTTACAAACAGTAGCTATTGTTGGTAGTGTAGGAATGATAATTCCTGTTTTTGCAGCAACAATCAACTATGTAATGACATTTAAAGGCCAATGGGGTAAAGTATCTAATAGTTATACCTTACCATTTTTTTTAGTAGCAGTAGTTTATTACTTTATAGTTTCTATGCAAGGCACTGCAGAGGCTTTTAGATTTACCAATTTGCTTTGGCATTTTACTGACTTTACTGTAGCACACTCACATCTTGGTTTTTATGGAATTATTTCTTTTGCTATTTGGGGAGGTGCTTATGCAATTATACCACGTTTAACAAGAAAAGAGCCACCACAACATTTAGTAGGTGCCCATTTTTGGCTAGCATTTATAGGTTTAATATTATACTGTTTTCCATTAATGTTTGGAGCAACTTTAAAAGGAATGATGTGGATGGAAGGAAAGCCATTTATTGATTCGGTAGTTAAAATGTTTGACTATTGGGTTTGGAGAGCAATTGGCGGAAGCCTTATGTTTTTCTCTCATATTCTTTTCTTCTATAACTTTTATAAAATGTCTTCAAAAACTATAGAAGATGTAAATGTTGTAGATGAGGCAATTAATATTTTAGAACAAGAACCTTCAACAGCTAAATAATTTAAAAGATGAATATATTTAACAACCATACCAAATTATATACTACAGCGGCAATCATGTACTTTGTATTAACTTTTTTTACCGCTATAAAACCTGCTTTAGACAATCAACAAAACAATGGCCCATTGCCAGGTACTAAACCTCTTAGTGGCGATGCATTAGCTGGTAAAATGGTTTATATTGCTGAAGGTTGTGTAGCATGTCATACACAACAGGTAAGAAATGTAGATATGGATAAAATGTTTGGAACCAGACCAGGAATTCCATCAGATTATGCCAATATTGGAAGAACAAGTGTTTGGCAAAATACTGCCACTTTAATGGGCACGGAAAGAACAGGACCAGATTTAACAGATGTAGGTAATAGACAACCAAGTAAAGAGTGGAATTTATTACACCTTTATAACCCTCGTAGTGTTGTTGCACAATCAATAATGCCAAGTTATAAATGGCTTTTCGAAATAAAAGAAAATCCTTCTAAAAATGATGTTATAGTAAACGTACCTGCAGAGTTTATGCATGGTAAAACAGGCAAAGTGGTTGCAACCAAAAAAGCTTTACAATTAGTTGCTTATTTACAATCATTAAAACAAACCTCATTACCAGAAAGTATAAAACCTTATGAGTTTTTATACAAGCAAGAAAAGAAAGTAACTGCCAATGCAGGTGCTTCAGAAGAAGAAACAGTTGATGGTAAAGCATTATTTACTGCTAACTGCCAAAGCTGTCATCAGGCAAATGGCGAGGGTTTAAAAGGTGCATTTCCTTCATTAAAAGGTAGCCCAATTGTATTGGGAGATGATTTGAAACTAATTGTAGATATTATTATGAATGGTTATGATGCTCGTCCTGAATTTGCAGTAATGACACCAGTTGGAACAAGTATGAACTTTGATGAAAAACAAGTAGCTGCAATTATTAACTATATTAAAACCAGTTGGGGCAACGATGCTAAAAAAACAAAAGCAGATGAGGTGAAAGAAATAATTGAATTTATTAAAACCAATAATCCTGCAAAATGAAAAAAATAAGCTTTCTCCTATTATTGGCTTTACTTTCTGCACCTGCTGTATATGCTTGTCCAGTGTGCGAAAGAAATAAACCAAAAATTTTACAAGGCATTACACCACATGGCAGTATGCCAAACAGCAATTGGGATTATGTAATTGTAATAATAGCTGTTTTACTTTTATTGATAAGTTTATTTTTTTCTGTTAAATGGCTTATAAGCCCTAAAGAAGGAAATTCTGACCATATTAAATTTTCAATTATTAAATAAAAATAATTATGCAAAATCAGTGCTCATTAAAAATATTTATAGACGATAATCCAAAACCAATTGGTGAATATGCAGCTCCTGTATCTTTTGAAATAGATACAAGTAAATTAGTGGATGGAGAGCATTATTTAAGAATTGTAAGTATAAGTAACTCAGGCAAAGAAGGCATTAGAACCATACCATTTATAGTAAGAAATGGACCTGCAATATCTATTGAAGGCATTAATGAAAATGATGTAGTAGATGGTGTTGTACCTTTAATGATAAATGCCTACAGCAAAGGAGATCAGAAAAAATTCTTAATAGAAGGAAGTGAAACCCCACGTAGTATTCCTGCATGGTTATGGGCAATAATTATCCTATTTGTTGGATGGTCTATGTATTACTTTATTACCTCTGCTTTAATGAAGCTCTAATATATTCATTGCTGCCTTCATCAATGTAACACCTATGAGATGATGTTGGCAGCAATTTTTTTTAAAGAACTGTAGTAGCTATTACACTAATTTCTACATTCACTCCTTTGGGTAACCCTTTAACTGCAACAGTTTCCCTTGCTGGAAAATCTTTCATAAAAAAGCTACCATATATTTCATTTACTTCAGCAAATAAACTCATATCGCTAAGAAAAATAGTTGTTTTCACAATATGCTCAAAGCTTAAGTTGGCTTCAGATAAAATGGCTTTTAAGTTCAACATAACCTGTGTAGCTTCTTCTTTAATTGTTCCTTGCACCAATTCATTAGTGGCAGGATTAATAGGAATTTGACCACTTACAAATAGCAAGTTACCAGTTTTTACTGCTTGGTTATAAGGGCCAATAGGTGCAGGTGCATTGGTTGTATTAATAATTTGTTTTGACATACGTTTACATTTATAGAGGGGCAAGTAAATCATTTTTTGTAAAACCACAAAGCCTAATGCAGAAAATAAAAAAATATCAACCTATTAAAGAAATAAATTAAAAATTGTTCTTGTATATTTTTATAAATTATACATTTGTTCTATCATTTAAAAAAGATTTGTGTCAAAAAATTTAAACAAAGCCTCCGCTACAGGTTTTATTATTGCTTTAGGAATTATTTATGGCGATATTGGTACTTCTCCTCTCTATGTTTTTAATGCCATTATAAGCAACAAAGTAGTTTCAGAAGAGTTGATTATTGGTACACTATCTTGTATAATTTGGACACTAACACTACTTATTACAATCAAATATGTTTTTCTTGTTTTAAAAGCAGATAATAATGGCGAAGGAGGTATTTTTTCTTTATATGCTTTAGTAAGAAGGCGAAAAAAATGGTTAATTGTACCTGCAATGATTGGTGGTGCAACCATGCTTGCAGATGGTATTATCACACCACCTATAACAGTAACTTCTGCCATAGAAGGACTTAAAGAATTACCAGCCCTTAGAGAAATATCAACCAATACTATTGTATTAATAGTACTTGGAATTTTATCGATATTTTTTATTATGCAACAATTTGGTACTGCAAGTATTGGTAAAATGTTTGGACCATTTATGATGATATGGTTTACCATGTTGGCAGTTTTGGGAATAATGCATATATCAGATGATTTTAGTATTCTAAAAGCATTTAACCCAATGTATGCTATAAAATTTCTTACACATTATCCAAGTGGTTTTTGGTTATTGGGTGCTGTATTTTTATGTACCACAGGTGCCGAAGCCCTATACAGCGATTTAGGACATTGTGGCAAAGAAAATATTTATGTATCCTGGGGCTATGTAAAACTTTGTTTAGTATTAAATTATTTAGGGCAAGGGGCATTTTTATTATCTCATTATAAAGGTATAGAAGTAAATGCTGCTACTAAAGCCTCTATGGAAATAAATGCATTTTTTGATTTAATGCCTCAATGGTTTATTATTCCAGGTGTAATAATTGCTACACTTGCAGCCATTATTGCAAGCCAGGCAATGATTTCTGGCTCATTTACTTTAATAAGTGAAGCTATTAGATTAAATCTTTGGCCTAAGTTTAAAATTCGATACCCATCTGAAGAAAGAGGACAACTTTTTATACCAAGCGTAAACCTTATTATGTTTGTTGGCTGTGTTACTATGGTATTACACTTTAGAGAATCTTCTAAAATGGAAGCAGCTTATGGTTTAGCAATTGTATTAACCATGCTTTCTACAACCATTTTATTTGCTAATTATTTAGTAAACAAAAGAGTTCAAAACAGTTGGATTTATTTGTATTTAGCAATCTATATTATTATAGAAGCTTCTTTCTTAACTGCTTTATTACAAAAATTTACTCATGGTGGTTATATTACAATACTACTAGGTGGTTTAATGTTTGCCGTTATGTATGTTTGGTTTAAAAGCAGAAAAATAAAAAACCGCTATGTTGAGTTTGTTAGACTGGAAGATTATATTTCTCAAATACAAGAACTAAGCAACGATAAAGCTATTCCAAAATATGCTACCCACTTAGTGTACATGACCAGTTCTGTACATCATAAAGAAATTGAACATAAAATTATTTATTCTATTCTAAACAAAAAACCTAAAAGAGCCGATATATATTGGTTTGTGCATGTTGATGTTTTAGACGACCCTTATACTTGTGAATATATTGTAGAACATATAGTACCAAACGATATTATTAGAATTGAATTTAGATTAGGATTTAGAATGGAGCAACGTATAAACCTAATGTTTAAAAAAGTAGTAATGGATTTAGTGGCAAATAAAGAAGTAAATATTAATAGCCGTTACGAAAGCTTAGGAAAAAATAATGTTGTTGGCGATTTTCAGTTCATTGTACTTGAAAAATATTTAAGCCAGGATAATGAACTGCCTTTCTTTGAAAGAATAGTAATGAAATTATATTTTTGGTTAAAAGAAATTTCATTGAGCGAAGAAAGAGGTTTTGGTTTAGACCCAGGCTTTGTAACAGTAGAAAAATTTCCGCTAATTGTTGCACCTGTTAGAAACCTAAATTTAAAAAGAGTACAACCTGAACAATTTGATGACGAAGAATAACTTTGTTATTGTTTAATAACTTTAGCAATCAAATTATTATTCTATATTTAATTATTCAATAAAAATAATATTACACATTGGGTTTTATATATTGTTTGTAGCCTAACGGCATTATCTATAATTGTATATTTTTTACAAGAAAAATTTATTTTTAAACCCGAAAGGTTGAGGCCTGATTTTGAATTTAAATATGATATCCCTTTCAGCGAACTATTTTTTAATATAGAACCTGGTGTTAGTATCAATGGTTTACATTTTTACAGAGAAAACCCATCTGGACTTATCTTATACTTTCATGGCAATACCAGAAGCATAAAGGGTTGGGCAAAATATGCAAGAGATTTTTATAGATACAATTATGATGTGGTTTTAGTAGATTATAGAGGATTTGGAAAAAGCACTGGCAAAAGAAGCGAAAAGGAAATGCTAAGCGACATGCAGTTTATTTATGATAACTTAAAAGCTACATATCCTGAACATCATTTACTTGTTTATGGTAGAAGCATGGGCAGCGGTTTTGCTACAAAAATTGCTTGCGACAATAAACCTAGGTACTTAATTTTAGACTCTCCCTACTATAGTTTTAAAAAAGTGGTAGAAAGATTTTTACCAATTTTGCCCGTAAAATATATTTTACGTTATCATTTAAGAACAGATAAATGGATAAGAAAAGTAAACTGTCATACCTATATCATTCATGGTACAAAAGATTATTTAATACCTATTTCTCAAAGTATAAAATTGCAAAAACTAAATCCATCAAAAGTTACATTAATAAAAATAAATGGTGGTGGGCATAATAATTTACCAAATTTTGATGAGTATCATAATTTTATAAGAGATATTTTAAAAGAATAACACTTTAGTTTAGCAGATTCTTCTTTACACCCAAGAACGAATAAGCGTTTTCTATGATGTTAGATAAGAATTACTATTGATAACAAAAGTAATGATTTTTTGTACTAATTTATTTTGTTCATACATTTGACTCTCTTTGGGGCATAAAATTTACTTCGATTTTTAAAATAAACTATTATGAAATTTACTAAGCTAATATGCTTTATTTATTTTTTAAATTTTACTTTTCAAACCATACAAGCACAATGTAACCATAATTTATGGAGTGGTTCAACTTTTTCACCACAACCTAACACTTGTATCAATAAAGTTATTCCAAATAATTTTGTTGATACAATAAATGGAGTTGCAACAATAAAAAGCAATTTAGCTTGTAATAATAGTTATTATTACCCACAATTTTTATTAAAAGATAGCCTATCCTGTATTTCAAATAATTTTGCAATTGAGTTTAGAATAAGGAATTCATATAATATTGGAGGAATAGCCGACTATGATTTATACTTTAATCTTTATGCAAAAAATGATACAGGGTTGCTTAATACAAGCTTGGCAATAATGGATACACTTGGTAGGTAGTAATTTACTAAAGCTTCATTCGGTGCTATTGAAGTAACAAATAGTCCTTCACTACTCAGAAACTTATCCTATTGGCGAGTTGTAAAGATTCATTATAATAATAATTTAGCTGTTTTTTCAATAGATGGGATAATAATGGAAACAATTCCTTATGTGAGTTTTATGAAAAGAATAGATAGTTTGTCAATTGGCTTTAAAGGTGCAGGACAAGTTGATTGGATAAGAATATTGAATAATGATACAGAAATTTGGCGTGAAGATTTTAACTCTGTCTGCTTTTCGAAATTTCCAAACTTGTGTATTTACAATTCAATATGTGATGATATCTGCAACTGGAATCTTAAAGGTAATAATATATTATTAGGGCAAAATTCGGTACCTATAAACATTTTTGGAACTCTTAATAATTCAGATATTAGAATTTTAACCAATAATACAGATAGGGGAGTTATTACTGCAAATGGATGGTTAGGCTGGAATACTATTCCTTCATCATTATTTCATATTAAAAGTTCTAGGTTATTTAATAACCCTTCAGCAATAAGGTTTCAAAATTTACCAATAAGAGATGGATATATACTTGTTACTGATTCTGATGGTTATATTTATAGATCAAATAGCTATTCAGAATCATTATATAATAAAATTGAAGAATTAGAGCAAAAAGTAAACTTACTTGTAAAACAAATTAATGCTTTAAAAGAACAAAATAATAAAGGATATATAAAGCAAAATGTACCTAATCCAGTTATTTCAAATAGTAAAACGATTATAGAATATGGTATTGAAAAAGCAAATGGTCCATGTTATTTGCTAATTACGGATTTAACAGGTAGGCAAGTAAATAAAATACAACTTAATGCCTCTTTAAAGCTCTCACAAATTGAGTTAAATAATAATCAACTTAATGCTGGTTTATATTTATATTCTCTTATTATTGCAGGCGAAATTATAGATACTAAGAAAATGATAATCTCAAAATAAAATGTAAAGCATTGAGTTTTTAAATAATTAAGAGATGATAAAAAAGGATTTAATTTTTGATATTGGAATGCATATTGGTCAAGATACAAGACACTATTTGAATAAAGGTTTTAATGTGTTGGCTATAGAAGCAAACCCGGAACTTGTACAGCAGAATAAACTAAAATTTAAAAAAGAAATAGACGAAGGCAGGCTTACCATATTAAATATAGGTATTAGTGACAAAAATGAAACTATACCTTTTTATAAAAATCACAGGTTAAGCGAATGGAGTTCTTTTGTTAAAGAAATAGGAACAAGATTAAATTCATCTTACGAAATTATTCAAGTTGAATGTACAACAACCGAAGATTTATTTAAAAAATATGGTGTACCTTATTATTTAAAAATTGATATTGAAGGAAATGATTATTTATGTATAAATGCAATTTCAAAAGAGAGTATTCCGAGCTATGCATCATGCGAAGCTACTTCAATAGAATTACTACATACATTATATGCTAAAGGATACAGAAAATTTAAGTTAATTAATCAGGCAGACAATTTTAAGCCAATAAATATTAAAAAGGAAAAGAGTAAATTATTTACAGCTTATTTGTTTATTAAGTGTGGTATTTTATTAAGAATTCAAAAGTATTTGCCTTTAAAACATATATACAGTTCTTCTGGTCCTTTTGGAGAAAACACAAAAGGTAAATGGCTTACTTATGAAGAAACAGAAAAACTATATAATCAGTTTTACAGAAAAGGAGAAAATGAAAAAGCATTAAATGATATAAGTTGGTTCGATTTTCATGCAACAATAATTTAAAACGAATTACTTTTTACTTTAATTTTATTTGTAATTAACATAAGAAAAAGTAGTAGAAAGATTTATTCCAATACTACCTGTTAATTACATTTTAAGGTATCATTTAAGAACAGATAAATGGATAAGAAAGGTAAACTGCCACACCTATATCATTCATGGTACAAAAGATTATTTAATACCTATTTCTCAAAGTATAAAATTGCAAAAACTAAATCCATCAAAAGTTACATTAATAAAAATAAATGGTGGTGGGCATAATAATTTACCAAAGTTTGATGAGTATCATAATTTTATTAGAGATATTTTAAAAGAATAAAAACTATATATTTATTTCTTTTACTTATTACGAAACATTGTTTTATAATAAAAAAATAACTTTGCAATATGAGTGAAGTATTTACAAATAAAGTTGCCGAAAGCGGTATTTTAACTGTTGATTTAGAAGATTTTTTACCAAAAGAACCGATAGAAAATTTTGATTTAAAAGAGTATCTTTTTATGGGTTTAATTTTAAAAGAAAAAGATTTTAGAGCTGCTTTACTACAAATTAATTGGAGTTATTATAGCAACAAAATTGTTGGCATATATTGTAGCACAGATGCTATTATACCTGTTTGGGCATATATGTTAGTTGCTTCTTATTTGCAACCTTATGCAATTTATGTTGCAACCTGTGATAAAGAACAATTAAAAGAAAATCTACTTCTTCAAAAAATAGAAACATTACCAATACAAGAATATACCGATAAAAGAGTTGTAATAAAAGGTTGTGGCGAAGTAGCAATACCTGCATCTGCCTATACAGCAATTACATTTAAATTAAGACCTATTGTAAAAAGTATTATGTATGGCGAACCATGTAGCACAGTTCCAGTTTACAAAAAGAAACTAAATTAAGGAGATAATCTTTCCCTTACCCAAACATTACTTTCAAAAGTGTATTGTAGTCTATCGTGCAACCTGCTTGCTCTTCCCTGCCAAAATTCTATTAATGTAGGTTTTACTATATATCCTCCCCAATGATCTGGTCTTGGTATATTCTCTGTTCCAAAAATTTCAGCATATTTTTTTTCGTTTTGTTCAATAACTTGCCTATAAGGTATAACAGCACTTTGATGCGATGCCCAAGCACCAATTCTACTACTTATTGGTCTGCTATTAAAATATGCATCACTTTCTTCATTACTTACTTTTTCAGCAATTCCTTCAATTCGTACCTGACGTTCTAACTCCTTCCAAAAAAATACTAAAGCAACTTTTGGATTTTGAGCAATTTCTTTTCCTTTATCGCTTAAATAGTTGGTATAAAACACAAATCCATTCTTATCAAAATCTTTTAAAAGTACAATTCTTGCACTTGGTGTACCTTGTGCAGAAACTGTAGCCAATGTCATTGCATTTATTTCACCAATTTCACTTTTAATTGCTTGATTCCACCATTTTTCAAACTGTTCAAAAGGGTTATAACTGGCATCTTCTTCAGAGAAAGAAGCCATTAAATAGTTAGTTCTGATATTTGCAATGTTAGGGTTCATAAACAATAATAAAAGATAGTTATGTGCTTTAAAATACAAACATACAGAAAACATTTTAACTTTTTTATGGTTTATGAAATGCAAAAAACTATAATGCTAAAAAAATAAATTTTATACTTTTGCCCTAAATCTTTTAATAATAAATGCTTCAATGAATAGAATTTATTTAGACAATGCAGCAACTACTAGTTTAGATAATGAGGTTTTAAATTATATGATGCCTTATTTAACAACAAATTTCGGAAACCCTTCCTCTATTTATAGTTATGGCAGAGAAAGTAAATTAGGTATTGAAAGTGCCAGAAAATCTGTAGCAAAAATTTTAAATGCTCATCCTTCCGAAATATTTTTTACTAGCGGAGGAACTGAAAGTTCAAATACTGCAATCATAGCTAGTGTTAGAAACTTAGGATGTAAACATATTATTTCTTCTCCAATTGAGCACCATGCCACTTTACATACTATAGAGTATTTACATAAAATAGGCGAAGCTACTTTAAGCTATGTAAAATTATTGCCAAACGGACATATAGATTTAGATAATCTTGAATACTTATTAGCCAATACTAAAGAAAAAACTTTAGTAACCTTAATGCATGCAAATAACGAAATTGGCAATATGCTAGATATTCAAAAAATAGGTGAGTTGTGTAAGAAGTATAACGCAATTTTTCATAGCGATACTGTTCAAACTGTTGGCCATTTTCCTTTCGATTTAAAAAATACTTTTGTTCATTTTATTACTGGTGCTGGGCATAAATTTCATGGCCCAAAAGGTGTTGGCATTTTATACATCAATCAAAATATTAAAATAGAACCATTTGTGCATGGTGGCAGCCAAGAGAGGAATATGAGAGCCGGAACAGAAAATTTATACGGTATTGTTGGCTTTGCAAAAGCCTTAGAATTAGCAACAGAAAATTATGAAAAAGACAGCCAATATATAAATAGCTTAAAGCTTTTTATGAAAGAGTTGTTACAAAAAAATATTGAAGGAGTAAGCTTTAATGGAGATGTTGATGGAAAAAGTTTATATACTGTGTTAAGCGTTAACTTTCCTAAAACAGAAAAAAGCGATATGATACTTTTTAATTTAGATATTAATAATATTTGTGCAAGTGGTGGCAGTGCATGCTCTAGTGGTGCAGATGCAGGAAGCCATGTTGTAGGTGCATTACACAACAACAGTCATACTGTTACAGTTAGATTTAGTTTTTGTAAACACAATACAAAAGAAGAAATTGAAACTGTGGTTGAGAAAATAAAAACTCTTATTTAAACTTTGGTTCAGCTATTTAACCTGATACCATCTTGCATTTATTGGTTCGTTTACTTTAATACTTAAATTATCTAGTTGTAGTTGCATCATTCCTAATGAAACTGATTGTTTTGTAGGAAAAGGAATGCCATTAAATAGCTTATATTTTTCATAATCAATATCAATTTTTCTGTTAGCCATTCTAGAGCTTCTTTCTCCACCACCACCAAATGATCTTCTCATTGCACTCATACCCATCATATCTAAAGCAATTGGTGCACTAACCTGCAACCTTCTTACTTGTGCATTTGCTTTAGAAATATAAAAAGTCATTTCTTGACCAGATTTTAGTTTTAAGTTTACTTTATCACATTCTATTCCATTAATTTTTTCTGTTCCATCTAAAGTAGCTGTATGCCCTTTGGCTGCATAATTTACCAATGGTGCAAACAAGCCTTCACAATCTTTTTGATAAGAGGAAGCCTCTAATTCATCTTCTTTAAATTTTGTAAGAGAGGCATCCATACTACCCATTGGAGAGTTCATTGCAGGAACAAATGTATAACCAGCAGTATCGGTAATTACAGTAAAACTTTCTTCGCTGCTCATTGGGCTACTGCTTTGAATACGAAATAATTTATTCTTTTCTTTAATGGTAAGTACATTAATAGTAGAACCCATTTGTTCAATATTCATAGAACTTTCTATCTGCAAACTATTAATAGATGTTAATTTACTTAACCCTCCATTGGCTTCAATAAATCTATTTATAACCTCATCAACTGTTTGTGCATTTAAAGCAAATACTGAAAATGATAAGAAAACAGCAAAAAATAATTTTTTCATTATACTTTTATATTTTATTGCTCAAATTTAGTTTGCTTTTGGAATTAATTTAATAAGAATAAAATTTTAATAAAATATTATGGAACAAAAAAGCTTTTCAATAAAAGGAAATATTGTAGATGTAGTACATAAACAAATTTATGCTGGTGAGGTAAAAGTTGTAAATGGAAAAATAGCATCTGTAACACCTTTGCCCAAAGTAGAAACAGATCAATTTATTTTACCTGGTTTTATAGATAGCCATGTACATGTTGAAAGTAGCATGCTTGTACCCAGCGAATTTGCAAGATTAGCTGTTGTACATGGCACCGTTGCAACCATTAGCGACCCTCATGAAATTGCCAATGTTTGTGGCATTCAAGGAGTTGAGTTTATGATTGAAAACGGAAAGAAAGTAAATTTTAAATTTAATTTTGGAGCCCCAAGTTGCGTACCTGCAACCAGTTTTGAAACTGCTGGTGCTGTTTTAAACAGCAACGATGTAAAAACATTGTTGGCAAAAGAAGAAATTATTTATTTAAGTGAAATGATGAATTTTCCTGGCGTTTTATTTAAAGATGAAGAAGTAATGAAAAAATTACAAGCAGCTATAGATGCAGGAAAGCCAATAGATGGTCATGCACCAGGTTTGAGAGGAGAAAAAGCAAAACAATATATTGAAGCATTTGGAAAAAATGGTGAAATAATAATTTCTACCGACCATGAATGTTTTACTAAAGAAGAAGCTTTAGACAAATTAAAATATGGAATGAAAATTATTATTAGAGAAGGAAGTGCTGCAAAAAACTTTGAAGCATTAATTGATTTATTACACGATTACGAAGATAAAATAATGTTTTGCAGCGATGATAAGCACCCTGATAGTTTAGCCATTGGTCATATTAACCAATTATGTGCAAGAGCTGTAGCAAAAGGTATTGATATTTTTAAAGTTTTAAAAGCGGCTTGTTTAAACCCAATTATACATTATAAAATGAATGTTGGCTTATTACAAGCAGGCAATGATGCAGATTTTATTATAGCCGAAGATTTAAAAAGTTTTAAAATTATTCAAACATATATTAAAGGCAAGTTGGTTGCAGAAAATGGAAAAACTTTTATTCCATCTGTACCCGTTACTGCAATTAATCAGTTTAACTGTAATGAAATTACAAAAACACAATTGCAAATAAAGCTGGGAGATTACCCAACTGTTGATAATAAGATTTATGTTATAGAAGCCTTAGAAGGGCAGCTAATAACCAATAAACTTTTATTGCAAGGCAAACAAGAAAATAAGGAATGGGTAAGCAATATTGAAAACGATATTTTAAAAATGGTGGTGGTAAATAGATATACTAATGCACCAATTGCTAAATGTTTTATTAAGAACTTTGGTTTAAAGCAAGGAGCAATGGCATCTTCGGTTGCACACGATAGCCATAATATTGTGGCTGTTGGTTGTAACGATGAAAGCCTTGCTAAAGCAATTAATTTAGTTATAAAAGAACAAGGAGGTATTAGTGCTGTAAGCAACAATAACGAAAAAGTGGTTGGCTTGCCAATTGCAGGTTTAATGAGTGCAGAAGATGGTTATAAAGTTGCCAATGCTTATACAGATATAGATTTGATGACTAAAAAAGAATTAGGTAGTACATTAGCAGCTCCATTTATGACTTTGAGTTTTATGGCTCTATTGGTTATTCCTTATTTAAAACTGAGTGATAAAGGATTATTTGATGGAGAAAAATTTGAATTTGTGAATTAATTATTTTATGATAATTATAGATAATAAACTAATTAGCGATGAAATTGTTGAAGAACAATTTGTTTGTGATTTAGAAAAATGTAAAGGTGGTTGCTGCGAAGATGGAGATGCAGGTGCACCATTAGAAGATTGGGAAAAGAAAGAGGTTGAAAAATTTTACTCCTCTGTTTTACCATACTTAACACAAGATGGAATTGAAGAAATAAATAAACAAGGTTTATTTGTTTATGATAAAACTTTTGGCTGGGTAACACCAACCATTAATGGAGGTATTTGTGTATATGCAAAAAAAGATCATCAAAATATTATTCATTGTGCATTTGAGCAAGCCTATAACGATGGAAAAATAAGTTGGAAAAAGCCTTTAAGTTGCCATTTATTTCCCATTAAAACATCTATAAGCAAAGAAGACCCTGATTTAGAATATATTAATTACGAGCGAAGAGAAGATTTATGTAAAGCAGCTTGCAGCCTTGGTAAAAAATTAAAAATACCAGCATATATTTTTTTAAAAGAAGCCTTAATAAGAAAATATGGAGAAGAGTTTTATAATGCATTAGAAGCAAGTGCTAATCATTTAAAGAGTAATAAGTAACCTACTCTGTTTAATTCATCTTAACTAAAAATAAGTATTAAATAAGTTTGCATTTTTATTATAAAAAACAATTTACTCTTTAATGTATTAGTTAGAAGTTATTTTTTATCATCAACATAAATAACCTCTTTATGGCATTATAATTGCATAAATTTGCAAACCTAATCAACACTCTCAAACCCTTTCTTAACAATTTATTGTTTACTTAAACCAACATGAATGTTAATTAAAGGAATTCCTATTTCTCTATCTCTTAATAACTCTATCAACGATACAGAAGCAGATGAAAAAAATAAATACCAGAAAAAAAGATTAATAAAACTTTCTTTACTAGCTATAGCTGTTGCAATGGTTGTTAGTGGTTTTGCAAAAGTTTTAGTACACTTAATAGATTTAATAACCAATATTGCTTTCTATCAAAATTTTAGTTTCATACCATCAAGTCCTGCAAATAACTCTATTGGTTGGTGGGTTGTGTTAATTCCTGTAGTTGGAGGTTTATTGGTAGGCATAATGGCCTTATATGGTTCCAAAGCTATACGTGGCCATGGTATTCCAGAAGCAATGGAACAAATACTAACTAACCAAAGTAAAATAAAACCTTCTATTACTTTTTTAAAACCCATTTCTGCTGCAATATCTATTGGCACTGGTGGACCATTTGGTGCTGAGGGCCCAATAATTGCAACAGGTGGTGCATTAGGCTCTACACTTGGTCAAATTTTAAAAATTACACCAAACGAAAGAAAAATTTTACTAGCATCTGGTGCAACAGCAGGTATGTCGGCAATTTTTGGTAGCCCAATAGCAGCAATTTTTTTAGCAATAGAATTGTTGTTGTTCGAGTTTTCTCCTCGTTCTTTTATTCCGGTTGCATTAGCTTGTATTACTGGTGCTGCAGGGCATCATTTCTTGTTTAGCAGTAGTGTAGTTTTTCCAATGTTGCAAACTATTTTACCTGCCAGCAATAAGGCATTATTATTTTATAGTATTATGGGTGTTGCTGTTGGTATATTATCTGTAATAGCAACCAAAATAGTGTATTGGATTGAAGATGCTTTTGAAAAATTACCTATACATTGGGCTTTGTGGCCTGCAATTGGTGGTATTGCTGTTGGCTTAATAGGTTATTACGAACCTAAAACTTTGGGTGTTGGTTATAATAATATTACAGATGTTTTATCTGGCACTTTAACTTTTAATGTTATTCTATCATTATGTTTATTAAAGTTTACATCTTGGGCTATAGCTATTGGTAGTGGAACATCTGGTGGTACTTTGGCCCCATTATTAACTATTGGTGGTGCCATTGGTGCATTGCTTGGCATTTTAGGTAATCAATGGTTTCCTGCAATTGGCATTTCTATACCATTATGTGCATTGGTTGGTATGTCTGCAATGTTTGCAGGTGCATCAAGAGCATTTTTAACCTCAATTGTTTTTGCTTTAGAAACTACTGGTCAATCCAATGCATTATTACCCTTGCTGGCAACTTGTACAGGTGCTTATTGTGTTTCTTATTTATTAATGACTAATACCATTATGACAGAAAAAATTGCAAGAAGAGGTGTACAAACACCTACCTCTTATGAACCTGATATTTTAGATAAAACCTTAGTAGAAGAACTGCCATTAGATGATGTAATTATTTTAAATGATGCAATGAATGTTGGTGAAGTGAGAACTTGGCTAAAACAAGAAGCAGACGCTATTGCAAGTTATTTTATTGTAAGTGATTTAGATGGAACTTATAAAGGGTTAATTAGCTACTCAAGCTTATTTAACATGCAACATAATAATGATTTAATTATTGGTGATTTAGTAAAACGAAAAAATATTTTTATACAACCATCTGCTAATTTAAAAACAGCAGTTGAAACCATGTCTAAAGAAGATGTAGATATATTACCTGTTATTGAAGAAGACCATATTATTGGTATTTTAACTTACCAAAATATATTATCTATATACAAACGTTCTGTATTTGAAAAAGAGAACAAACAAGTACAGATTTCTTTAAGTAGGCAACGTTTAAAAATGTTGGTTCGTGGCCAAAAAATTATTTCTATTTTAAAATCTAAAAAAGCTAATACTTAATAGTCCAAAATTATTTATCGTACATTAATTTCATTTCTTTAACTAAATGTCCTGCACCAGCATATTTATCTATAATAAATAAAATGTAACGAATATCTACCATAATATTTCTACAAATACTGGCATCATAATTAATATCACTCATGGTGCCTTCCCACCCTCTATCAAAGTTTAAACCTATTAAATTGCCATAAGCATTTAAAGCAGGGCTTCCACTATTGCCTCCTGTTGTATGATTTGATGCGATAAAGCAAACGGGCATTTTTCCTTTTACTCCATAAATTCCATAGTCTTTATTTTTGTATAGGGTTCTTAATTTTTCATTTACATCAAATTCATAATCTCCTGGTTTATATTTTTCCATCACACCATCTAAATATGTTTGAAATTTGTACACTCTAGCATCGGCTGGCGAATAACCATCTACTTTACCATAAGTAACTCTTAATGTACTATTAGCATTGGGGTAAAATTTCTTATCTTTCATTACCTCCATCTGTGCTTTCATATACTGCCTTTGAAGCTGATCAATTTCATCTTGTATTTTAACCAATTCGCCTGCAACAGCTTCTGAATAATGCCTTCTAATTGCCAGCATCAGCTTAACTAAATCATCTTCTAAAGTATTATCTATTAAAAGAGCAGCATTATTATTTAAAGCATCTAAGGTTTTTTCTTTATTAACCAAAGTACAATTGCTATATATTTTATCAGCCCACTTGTTTAAGTCTGCACCATTGGCTTTATACATTTCCATTACTGTATTAGATATAAATTCTTTGGGCATTTTGTTTAAATAAATATCCATCATTGCAATAAACATATCTTTATCAACCATTGCATTAAAATCTTTATAAAAATCGGGTAAGCTTTTTATTTGTTCATCAACCGCATTTTTAAACTTTTCTGCTCCATTTTTTTGTACATTTTTTAATCTAATTATTCTATTTGCTAAACTAAACAGTTCAATTTTACTTATAGTTTCGTTATAATAATCTCTTGCAAGTCCATATTGCTCTATGCGTTTATATGCATTTATTAATTTATCTAATACACCATTATACTTATTATAAAGCGTTGTATTGGCTTTAAGTTTTGTATTATATACTTGTTCGTACTGTAGTTTTTTTTCTACTGCATTTGTTTTGGTTAAGCCTAAAACTTCTCCTTGCCATTTTTTCCAGGCATTAGCAATACCAGCATATTTAGCTGCATATTGTATTTTTATAGACATATCGTTACGCATATATTTACTTAATACAGCTAATGCTTTATCTCTAACATAAATTTTAGCAGGGTCGTTTATTTGTGCAATTTGTCTAACAGCTTCGCTTGGTAAGTACTCGTTTGTTTTACCAGGAAAACCAAATACCATTGTAAAATCATTTTCTTTAATACCCTTCATAGATATATTTAAGAACCTTTTTGGGGTATAAGGAATATTATCAGAAGAGTAATCTGCAGGCTCATTATTTTTATTTGCATAAATTCTGAATAAGGAAAAATCTCCGGTATGCCTTGGCCAAACCCAATTATCTGTATCTACACCAAAATTGCCAATAGAGTTTGGTGGTGCACCCACTAATCTTACATCGTTAAAAGTTTCTGTTACAAATAAGTAATACATATTGCCATCAAAAAATTCTCGAACAAAAGACTTTTCGAACTTGCCTAATTTGGTGGATGAATTTATATTGTCAATGTTTTTATCAATTACAGCTTGTCTTTCGTTTGGTTGCATGCTTTCATTTACACCTGCTAAAACTTTGTTGGTTACATCAATAATATTTTTTATAAAAGTAACATACAAGCCTTTATTGCCTAGTTCATCTTTATGGGTTTTAGCCCAAAAGCCATTTTCTATAATATTATTTTCTATGGTTGAGTGTGCTTGTATTGCTCTAAAGCCACAATGATGATTAGTTAATATTAATCCTTTGCTAGAAATTATTTCGCCAGTGCAAAAACCACCAAAGCTAACAATAGCGTCTTTTAAGCTACTCTTGTTGATGTCGTAAATATCTTTTGCCGAAATTTTCATACCCATTGCTTTCATTCTACCTTCATTAAGTTGTTGCAATAATTGAGGCAACCACATTCCTTCATCTGCTTTTGCAAGGATGCTAATACATAATACAAGGGCTAAAAGAATTTTTTTCATTCTAATCAATTTTAATGTTCAAAAAATAAAATATTAACTTTTGCAAGTATAACTCAAAATTAAAGTTATTAAACTTACATTTTTATTTGTTTCAGAAATAATCATTCTTTAAATGTTACATTTCTGTATATCAATATTTTCAATGAAATTTGCCTTGTGAAAAAAAGAAGGCAACCCACCATTTTACAAAATATTTTGGTAGAAGATTATGCAGCCGAAGGAAAATCGCTTGCAAAAATAGATGGTAAAGTAATTTTTATTGAAAGGGCAGTACCTGGTGATACTGTAGATATTCAACTATTTAAAAATAAAAAAGATTGGGCCGAGGGCTTTCCAATAAATTTTATTTCCCTTTCTAAAGATAGAGTAGAACCATTTTGTGCTCATTTTCAAATTTGTGGTGGATGCCAATGGCAAATGCTTCCTTACCAAAAACAATTGGCTTTTAAACAAAAACAAGTAAGCGATAATTTAAAACGTATTGGCAAAATAGATTTACCAGAAATTTTACCTATAGTTGGTGCAGAGCAAACACAGTTTTACAGAAACAAAATTGAATACACATTTGCTAATAAACGGTATGTGCCAGATGAAGAATTGGCTTATTTAAAACATAATAATTTGCCCTTTAACAACGAGGGTAGTTTTGGTGGCTTTCATGCAAAAGGTGTTTTTGATAAAGTAGTTGAAATAAAAAAATGCTACCTGCAAGCAGAGCCTACAAATGAAATTAGAAATGCAATTACTGCCTTTTGTATTCAAAATAATTATCCTTTTTATGATATAAAAAATCATACAGGCTGGCTAAGAAATATAATGGTTAGAATTGCCACCACTGGTGAATGGATGGTGAATATAATGCTTGGTTTTGAGAAAGAAAAGTGGAGAACAGATTTGTTAGATTTTGTACTTCAAAAATTTCCAACCATTACTACATTACTTTATACTATTAATACAAAGTTTAATGATAGTATATACGATTTAACGCCAGTAGCCTATTATGGCAAGGGTTTTATAGAAGAAAAGCTAGAACAATATAAATATAATATTAGTCCAAAATCTTTTTTTCAAACCAATACAAAACAAGCAGAAAAATTATACAATATAACAAGAGATTTTGCTGAACTAACAGGTAGTGAAACAGTGTATGATTTATATTGTGGTACAGGTAGTATAGGAATTTTTGTAAGCAATAAAGCTAAAAAAATTATTGGTGTTGAAACTGTATCAGATGCTGTAGAAGATGCAAAAATTAATGCCTCTTTAAACAATATAACCCATGCTCATTTTTTTGCAGGAGATGTTATTAAAGTTTGCGATGATATTTTTTTTGCAACCCACGGCAAGGCAGATGTAATAATTACTGACCCACCACGTGCAGGTATGCATGAAAAATTAATTACTAAATTATTAGAAATTGCTGCACCAATTATTGTATATGTAAGTTGTAACCCTGCTACACAAGCAAGAGATTTAGCCTTACTTAATGCCAAATACATTGTTACAAAAGTGCAGCCTGTTGATATGTTTCCACACACACACCATATAGAAAACGTTGTTCAACTAAAATTAAGATAAATTTTTACAAAAGTAATATGGTTAAATTTTTAAAATATACTTTTGGTAATTCAATATATAAAACAAATGAGAGAATTTAGACCAACTAGATTTGAAATTTTACCTGTTGTTGTAAAAAACCTGCTAATTATAAACGGGCTAGTTTTTTTTGCTCAAATAACTATTGGCGAAAAATTTAATGTAAATGATATTTTTGCTTTGCATACCTGGCAAAGCCCATTGTTTAAACCTTGGCAATTTATTACGCATATGTTTATGCATGGCAATTTTGGGCATTTATTCAGTAATATGTTTGCCTTGTGGATGTTTGGCTCAATATTAGAAAATGTTTGGGGGCCAAAAAGATTTCTTACGTTTTATTTAATTTGTGGCCTAGGTGCTGCATTATGCCACATGATTGTTTTGTATTACGATATGCAACCAATTGTAGAGGCATTTAAAACATTAAATTTTGAAGAGCAACAAGAAATATTATTCAGCAACAGATTTAGATTAAACGAGGCTACACTTGGTGCAAGTGGTGCTGTATTTGGTTGTTTAGCTGCGTTTGGGTATTTATTCCCTAATACACAAATTTATATTTATTTTTTATTCCCTTTAAAAGCAAAGTGGTTTGTACTAATTTATGCTGGGCTAGAGTTAATGCAAGCTGTTCAAAACTCTGCTGGAGATAATGTAGCACATGTGGCACATTTAGGTGGTGCATTAGTTGGCTTTTTATTAGTTTATTACTGGAACAAAACCAACAAGCAATCTCTTTACTAACTATTTGAAGTATTTTTTAAGCCAACTATGAATACAAAATCTATTAATAAAAATAAAAAACCTTTATTAGGAGCTAATGATAATGGGCTAGTTTTATTAGTAGCAATAAATGCATTAATTTTTATTGTTTTAAATTTTTTAAGAATTGCCTATACAGTTTCTGCAGATACGGTTGCTATTGGTGATGCTAATTTTCAAAAACAAATTTTACATTGGTTTGTCTTACACTCCAACGCAAATTTGTTAGCCGAAAAACCATGGACAATTTTACTTTACATGTTTACAAACTTTAGCATTTGGTCGTTGCTTTCCAATTTATTATGGCTTTGGGCATTTGGTTATATTTTACAAGATTTGGCTGGCAATAAAAAAATGATTCCTGTTTATTTGTATGGTGGCTTTATTGGTGGCTTAGTTTTTTTACTTTCTCTAAGTTTTATACCTTCTTTATATCAATATGTAAGTTCTGGCTATTTTTTAATTGGTAGCGGAACAAGTGTAATGGCTGTAGCTGTTGCTACCACTACACTTGCACCTAATTACAAAATTTTTCCACTAATAAATGGTGGTATTCCTTTATGGATTTTGATGGTTATTTATGCTGCATTGCAGTTTGGTAGTTTAGCTATGGGCAATACTGGTATAACCATTGCTTATTTATTTAGTGCCTCTATTGGTTTTTTATATATTCAACAGTTAAATAAAGGTAAAGATTGGGGCAGTTGGATGTTTACATTGGTTAACTGGATTAATGATATATTTAATCCTGAAAAAAAATATCCTAACCTAAAAAAAAATAGTAGCAGAGAAGAAGTTTTAAATAATAAAACAACCATAGCACAAGAAAAAATTGATATTATTTTAGATAAAATAAATAAACACGGCTACGATAAACTTAGCAAAGAAGAAAAAGAGTTTTTAAATAATGCAAGTAATAGTGAAGTGTAATTTAAAATGGCATTAAGTTTAAAAAAAATATTTAGCAATACCATTCTCTTAACAGGCTGTATTTATAGTTTTGTTTACTTACTAAGTTGCCTTACTCCTTTTATAAGTCCAACAGTTTGGAGTGGCTTTACTTTTTTAGCATTAGCATTTCCAATACTTTTTTGTGTAATGCTATTTTGGCTATTCATCGTATTTATATTTTATAAAAAATACAGATGGCTGTTTTTAATTGTTACACTTTTAGGTAGTACTAATATCTTTAATATAGTTGCATTTAATTTTCCTTCAAAATTTATGCAAGAGAAACAAGAGGGAAACATTAGAATTTTAAGTTGGAATGTACAAGATTTTATAGATAGCCAAATTTATAACGATACGCCAGGTAGTGTAAGAAGAAAGATGATGGAGTTTATTAAAAATACCGATGCAGATATTTTATGTTTTCAAGATTTTCAAGAACATACTTCTACCCTTTTTAGATCTTGTGTAAAAGATATAACCACCCAATTAAACTACCCATTTAAGTATTTTAGTAGAGATTTTGAAACAAAACGATATTATGCTTTTATACAATATGGTACCATTATTTTTTCAAGATATCCAATTATAGATTCTGGAAGAACAACTTACTCCAATAAAAATTTTTCTGAGTCTCTTGCTTTTGCAGATATAAAAAAAGGTAACGATACATTTAGAATTTTTAATACCCATTTAAAGTCTATGTATTTAGGGCTTGTTATGGATACCTTAGCATTTAAAGATGAATTTATAAAAGATGATTTAGATTTTTTAATGAAGAATCAGGATAAGTTTAGCAGATTAAAATATTACGATAAAGTACATGCAGCCCAAGCCAAAATAGTAAAAGAGCAATTAAACAAAAGTAAATATCCGTTCATTTTTTGTGGCGATTTAAATAGTGTTCCATCAAGCTATACCTATTATACCATTCAAAAAAATTTAACCGATGCTTTTAAAAGTAAAGGGTTTGGCCTTGGTAGAACTTATAGAGAAATATCTCCAACATTAAGAATTGATGCTGTTATGTTGAGTAAGCAATTTAAGGTTTTGCAATATTATTCGCCCCAATTAAGCAATGCTTCAGATCATTATCCTATACTAGTTGATGTAAAGCTTAAATAAAAAAACAGTATCTAACACATTCAGAGTTTGAAGGTGTTTGGTGCCACTGTGTTTCTTCATGCTTAAACCGAAACCAAATATTGTTGATGCTGTTAATTGATAATACAAAAGTTAGGTAAGTTTTATAGAGCCTATGGTAATAAGAAAAAAGAATTACAAAAGCTGATTCATAATTCATCTGCCCAAATCCTGCATACCCTTCTTCGTGGTTGCTTAAAGTTGCTTTATAAATAGTCTGCCACAAATTGTTTGCAATAGTCTTTTATAAGTTGCCTTACACTACGAAACTGTTGCAAAATTTCCAGCTCTGTCCCTGTTGCTTTTGCAGGGTCCGGAAAATTATAATGAAACTTTTTTGCTTTGCTTGGAAAAAACGGACAACGTTCTTTTGCATTATCGCAAACAGTGATTATAAAATCAAAATCAATGCTTCTATATTCGTCAATATTGTTTGAAGTATGGCTTGAAATGTCAATGCCGTCTTCTTTCATTGTTGCAACAGCTCTTGGATTTACCCCATGAGTTTCAACGCCTGCACTATAAATTTCTGCTTTGCTATTTGCAAAGTGTTGCAAATAACCTTCTGCTATTTGGCTTCTGCAGCTATTACCTGTGCAAAGTACTAAAATTTTCTTCTTTGTCATAGTTAAACCAATATCCAAAGATGAGTTGCAAAACAATTACTGATGTTGTTATTATAATTTATTTGCGATACTTTTTTAAAAGCTGTTTAATTGCAGCACTCTGTGTTGCAGCCGCAGGATTTTGGTTTTTCTGCATAAACTGTAATGCTAAAAATTCCTATGTTACCCGATTTGAAATTAGTTAATTCTTGTTCGTTCAAATAGTTTTTCAAAATGTCGTCAGGAATGTTGATTGCTTTTTCCTTTTGAATTGTTACATTGCTAAATCCGTTTGCGTTGATTAATTCCAAATAAACTTTTTTTTGTATTGCACCTGCAACACAACCTGCATACATTTCAGCATCCATGCGTAAGGCTTCAGGAAGATTTCCAATTAATACAACGTCAGAAATACTGAAATGCCCACCAGGTTTTAATACACGGAATATTTCTTTAAAAACATTGTCTTTATTAGGCACAAGGTTCAAAACACAGTTGCTTACAATTACATCAGCTATGTTTGCAGAAACAGGAATATTTTCAATATCTCCTTGCCTAAACTCAACATTTGCAAATCCTAATTTTTGTGTATTAGCTCTTGCTTTATTAATCATTGCTGGTGTAAAGTCAATGCCTATTACTTTACCATCTTCTCCTGTCTCGGCTCTTGCAATAAAACAATCATTGCCAGCACCACTGCCCAAATCAATTACTGTGTTTCCTTTTTTAATTTTCGCAAATTGGGTTGGTAAGCCGCAACCTAAACCTAAATCTGCGTCAGCGTTGTAACCTTCTAAATTACTGTAATCGTCACTCATAATATTGTAAACCTCCGTTGAGCAGCAACTTGAACCGCAGCAAGAAGATTGATTTGTTTCCTTGTCTTGCAAAGCAATTTCACTGTATTTCTGCCTTACTATTTCTTTTAGTTGTTCTGAATTTTCCATTTTGATTATATTTTTATATTAACAACAAGTATTTTTTTTGTTTGAGAGTTTAGTAGAAATGTTCCCGAAATATTTTTGCAATTTCTCCATAATTTTCTCATCAATGCAATAGCAAATTGAGTTGCCTTCAATGCTCCCTTTTATCAGTCCTGCATTTTTAAGTTCTTTCAAATGTTGGGAAACTGTCGGCTGTGCAAGAGGCAATTCATTAACGATGTCGCCACAAATGCAAGTGTCCACTTTAATAAGATATTCAACGATTGCAATTCTTGCAGGGTGTCCTAATGCTTTAGTAAGTGTTGCAATAGTGTTTTGTTTGTCGGTAAAATGTTCAGTCTTTGTTGCTCCCATATTTTATACTTTAATATTGCAATATTACGATATAAATTGAATAGGGCAAAAAATTTATGTAAAAGTTTTTCTATTTTCTGAAAAGAAGAGTGGTTGAATTTGTTCGCCTGAATTAGTATGGATGATCAAATAGGGTTGCAGCTAACATTTAAAGCTTGGCGATGAGCTGGTTTTTTATGAGCTTTCATTCAGGTACTTCTACTAATTGATATTCATTCAGACAGCCTATTGCCAAACCTGCTGGTAGCCTCTTTTCTTTTACTTCTTATTTAGTATTTCGTCAATTTGTTCTTTGCTTAAATCTAAAAGTTCAGAATGCGAGTCTGAACGCAAGAAAACAAACCTTTTGTCTGGCATTACAATGATTGAACTTCCACATGTGCAACGTTCACTAAAAATTAAATTAAAAAGTTGCTTTGAACTGTCTATGATAATTAAATTGTTCAACTGAATAATTTTATTCAAGTTGTTTCCTGGCTCTCTAAAGTTAAATGCTGATACATTTGGTCTTGTCTTTTCAACTTTTTGAAGTCTTTCTTTATGTCTTGTTACAAAACCTAAAATGTAATCATCTACTTTTTGGTCTAACAAATCCCAACAAGTTTCATTGTTATAGTCATACTTAATTAACAAAGTGTCATTTAATTTTTTACTCGTTGTCTTTACTAAAAACAATTTTAAAGTATTATAAGTTGAGTCGCTTAATATTCCATTGTAATTTCTGTCTGTGTTATCGCTTCGATAAAGTTTTGAATAAGGGCCACAACTATGAATTATTGTCAATACAAAAATTGCTAAAAGGAAAGTGTGAAAATTTCGTTTCATTTCAAAAAATTAAAAATTTTCCAAGATGGCTACCAATTTTCCTTCATCAGATACAGTTATACATAATTTTTCTTTCTATTTTACCAGCCTAGTATCCAGGCAAATATTAATGGTGCAACTATAGTAGCATCACTTTCTACAATAAATTTAGGAGTATTAATATCTAATTTACCCCAAGTAATTTTTTCGTTTGGCACAGCACCACTATAAGAGCCATAAGATGTAGTGCTGTCGCTTATTTGACAAAAATAGCTCCAAAAAGGCACATCGTGCCATTCTAAATCTTGGTACATCATAGGTACAACACAAATTGGAAAATCGCCAGCAATACCACCACCAATTTGAAAAAAACCAACTCCTTTGCCAGATGAGTTATTTCTATACCACTCTGTTAGCCAAACCATATATTCAATACCACTTTTAACTGTGCTTGCTTTTAACTCTCCTTTTATTACATAGCTTGCAAAAATATTTCCCGTTGTGCTGTCTTCCCAACCTGGGCAAACAATAGGAATATTTTTTTCGGCAGCAGCAATTATCCAACTGTCCTTAGCATCTATTTCATAATACTGTTTTAAATCGCCACTTAAAACTGTTTTATATAAAAACTCATGAGGAAAAAATCTTTCGCCATTTGCTTCAGCATCTTTCCATTGTTTATATAAATGTTTTTGTAATTTTCTAAATGCTTCTTCTTCTGGTATGCAAGTATCTGTAACTCTATTGTAATGGTTTTCTAATAAATCCCATTCATCTTGTGGCGTTAAATCTCTATAATTAGGTACACGTTTGTAATGAGAGTGAGCAACGAGGTTCATTACATCTTCTTCTAAATTTGCTCCTGTGCAACTAATAATATGTACTTTATCTTGCCTAATCATTTCGGCTAATGAAATACCCAATTCTGCAGTGCTCATTGCACCTGCCAGGGTTATCATCATTTTTCCACCTTCGGTTAAATGGGTTTCATATCCTTTAGCAGCGTCCATTAAAGCAGCTGCATTAAAATGGCGATAATGGTGTTGTATAAATTTAGAAACAGGCCCTTTACTCATGATTAAATATTTTATAGTTAGTTGGCAAAAGTAGTTTTTTACTTGGTATTAAATAAAACAAAAATGAATGCTTTAATTATTTATGCAGCATTGGTTCTATACTTTGCTTTTCTAAAAAAAAGTAACTCGGCAATAAAAATTAATAATAAACTTAAAACTGTGCTGCCAGCTACTTTTCCAATAAATAAATTAAAGCTGCCAAACTGTAACCACTCTATTAAAACAAAATAAAACTGGTGAATGAAAGTTAGTAAAACAATATACAAACTATATGGCGTTGCACCCATACTTCTAATGCTTGGTTCAATATAACTCTGCTCAGTTGTTTCTTGTGGTATAAGTAGATTTAATAAGAAGGGACGTAAGTAAGCAATTAAAACAGTTGGTGCTGTATATAAACCATACCAGCCAGTAAAAAAATCTACAGTTAGCCCATATACAAAAGCTACTACAAGTAAAAATAATCTGTTGATATTAAAAGGCAACCATAAAATATATAAAAAGTAAATATAGGGTACAAAGTATTTATGTAAGGGTGGTACTTGATTAAGTATGTACACTTGAACCAAAACAAATAGTATAAAGCGTATTATATTTTTTAACAGGCTACTCATGTGTTCTTTTATTTAAAAGTTTTTCCTGTTCGTGATAATATATATTTTTAATAATATACACATACTGAATATTAAAAAAATCTGTTGCTGTTTTAACTGTTACATTATTAAAACTGGTTGAAACATCTGGTTTAACTTGTACCACTTTACCAATCATAATATTGGATGGAAAATTGCTTGAATAAGTGCTGGTAACTACAGTATCACCAACAATAACATTGGCAGATTTGCTAACTTTACGCATAGTTACAAAATGTGGGTCTTCTCCATTCCATTCAACATCTCCCATGCTTTTATTCTTTTTAAGCATAGCACTAATTCTGGTGTTTTTATGTAATAAGCTCATTACCCTGCAATAGTTTTCGCTTACTTCAACAACAATTCCAACAACACCTTGCGGCGATACAACACTCATGTTTTTTTCCACTCCTTGTTTGCTTCCTCTTTCTAACATTAAGTAATTGGTGTTAGAGGAAATAGTATTACCAACAACCCTTGCAGGCATATAAGTATATTTTCTATATTGGTTGAGTGTATCTTTTAAGAGTGTATCTTTTTGTGTGATAACTGAAGAGTCTGGCACTTCAAAATTTGTTTTTAGCAAATTTCTAAGCTGTGCATTTTCATCATTTAATTGTTTATTAATTTTTTTGAGAGAGAAGTATTCTTTAATGCCGTAGTATTTTTTATTTATTGGCCCTGTTAGTTCATTTGCAGTAGATGCAAAAAATGCCTCGTGTGTTTTACTGCTGTTACTAAGCATAACTATACAAATAACCTGCAATATTAAAAAGCAGATTAGAACAAAGTAACGTTTAATAAAAAGAAAAATATTTTTCACACTTAGCAGCAGTTTTTGAAATAATACATTTGTTTTAACTTGTTAAATCAAAAGTACTATCTCATTTTCTATTTCATTATAAAAGGATATCGCTGGTAGTTTTTTAATGCAATTCCAGTACCTCTTACAACGCTTTTTAAAGGAGAGTCTGCAATATGTACAGGTAATTTTATTTTAGCACTTAATCTTTTATCTAAGCCACGTAATAAAGCACCTCCACCAGTTAAATACAACCCTCGTCTATAAATATCTGCAGCAAGTTCTGGTGGTGTGGTTTCTAAAGCTTTTAAAATTGCTTCTTCTACTTTAAAAATACTTTTATCTAATGCTTCTGCAATTTCTTGATAGCTTACCATAATTTGTTTAGGAATACCAGTAACTAAATCTCTACCATTTACAGGCATATCATCTGGTGGGCTGTCTAAATCTTTTATAGCTGCTCCTACATGAATTTTAATTTGTTCTGCGGTACGCTCACCAATTAATAAACTATGATAACGGCGTAAAGCTTCCATAATATCTGCAGTAAACTCATCGCCTGCAACACGAATGCTTTGGTCGCAAACAATACCTGCTAATGCAATAACTGTAATACCTGTTGTTCCTCCACCAATATCAATAATCATATTTCCTACTGGTTCTTCCACATCAATACCAATACCTAAAGCTGCTGCCATTGGCTCGTGTATCATATACACTTCTTTTGCTCCTGCTTGTTCTGCACTATCTCTTACAGCACGTTTTTCTACTTCTGTAATTGATGATGGTATGCAAATTACCATTCTCCAACTTGGTGGGAAAAGTGGTTTTTTAGGATATACCAATTTTATTAATTCTCTTATCATTAATTCGGCAGCATTAAAATCGGCAATTACACCATCTTTTAATGGGCGAACTGTTCTAATACTTTCATGGGTTTTTTCATGCATTAACAATGCCTTTTTGCCAACTGCTAAAACTTCTTTTGGATTATTTCTATTTAAAGCTACTATGCTTGGTTCATTAACAACAATATCTTCGTTATGAATAATTAATGTATTGGCAGTGCCCAAATCCATAGCAATTTCTTGTGTAAAAAAGCTAAAAAGTCCCATGTATTAAAGGTTATATAATTTTTTAAAATAATAGCGAACAAAGGTGAATGAAATAACTTGAATTAACAAAGGAAAAAGCAGTGTTTTTTACAATGTTTCTTCATTTTTTGCCTAAATTAACTGTTTTATTTCTTTTATGAATAATTATTAAAAATGTTTTATAAAAAGAAATGTTGGAATTTTCTTTTTTAGGGAAGAATGGTATTAAACTTAAATTGAATAATTGCTACACAGAAGGCTGTTTTTGATACATTGGTTTTTTAATATCGTGATAAAAGAGAAACTGCCAATTTTCTTCGTTGCCTTGTTGCCACCAATCTTGTCTTAATTCCATACTTTTTCTACCATCAAAGTCATATTTTGCTACAAATTTACTTTTCATTTGTTGTAGCTGTGGTGCCTCATCTCCTCCAAAAAATATGGTTTCGTTATTTTCTTTAATAAAAAAAACTTGATGGTAAGGGCTATGGGCTCCTGTAATATGGTAATAAATGTAATTATTTATGTTTCCTTCTCCATTTAACCAATTTACATTAGGACTGTTGTGAAGTATTACAAATTCATCTGTAATAAAGGATGGGTAACCCGTTTCAAAAGCAAATTCAAATTCTTTTTTTTGAACATAATAAGTGGCATTAGGAAAGGATAAACTATAATGTCCAATATTATTTCTAAAACTAATACCACCAGCATGGTCTTTATGCAAATGGCTTAATAATACTTTTGTTATTTGCTGTGGCTGAATGCCATTTTGTTTAAGGTTGGAATATAGTTGAGGCTCTCCATCTTTACTAAAACCTAAGCCTGTATCAATTAATAAAATATCTTGGTTAGTTACAATACAAAAGGGTTGTACTTCTACCAATAAGCTACCAATAGGGCGTTGTTGTAAGTCATCTACCTTTAAATTAAATGGTACAAATATTTTTGTTTTGTCAATGGTAAATGCTCCTTCAGATAATGGTATAACTTTCATTATAAATAATGCATTGGTTAAATGCTTACATTATTTCTTTAATATCATGCATTATACGTTTTGCAATATTATCTGCTGTAGTTTCAAAATTGCTTTCGCTGTAAATACGTATAATTGGCTCGGTATTACTTGTTCTTAAATGCACCCAATCGTTATCAAAATCTATTTTTAAACCATCTTCGGTATTAATTGGGTTATTTTTATATTTCTTCTTTATTTCTGTAAATATTTTTTTTACATCAATCCCGTTTTCTACATCTATTTTATTTTTACTGATAAAGTAGTTAGGATAAGTATTTCTTAATTGGCGAACACTTTTCTTTTCATTGGCTAAATGCGTTAAAAATAATGCTATGCCAATTAAAGCATCTCTGCCATAGTGTAAATCTGGTACAATAATTCCACCATTACCTTCTCCACCAATTACAGCATTTACTTCTTTCATTTTATTCACCACATTTACTTCGCCTACTGCACTTGGATAATGTGTACCACCATGTTTTAAAGTAATATCTTTTAAGGCTCTGGTACTGCTCATATTGCTCACAGTATTTCCTTTTTTATTTTTTAAAACAAAATCAGAAACTGCTACTAAAGTATATTCTTCTCCAAATAAGCTACCATCTTCACAAACAAAGCAAAGCCTATCTACATCAGGGTCAACTGCAATTCCAATATGTGCATTTTGTTTTTGCACAGCATTGCATAACTCTGATAAATGTTGAGGTAAGGGTTCTGGATTATGGGCAAATTTTCCGTTTACTTCTTCGTTTAAAACAACAATATCTTTTAAATTAACTCCCAAAGCTTTTAATAAAGCAGGTACAGCAAATGCTCCACTGCTATTAATTGCATCTATAACAATTTTAAATTTAGCTTTTTTAATAGCACTTACATCTACCAACGGATATTTTAATATTGCATCAATATGTTTGTCTAAAGCAGTTTCGTCATTTATTACTGTGCCTAGTTTATCTACACTTGCAAAAGCAAATAAATCTTTACTTGCAATGTCTAAAATAGTTTCGCCTTCTTTTGCACTAATAAATTCGCCTTTATTATTTAGTAGTTTTAATGCATTCCATTCTTTAGGGTTATGGCTTGCAGTAATAATTATACCTCCATTAGCTTGGTGAAAAACAACTGCCATTTCCACAGTTGGCGTAGTGCTTATACCAACATCTACCACATCTATACCTAATGCAATTAATGTATTGGTTACAATGCTTTGAACCATTGGGCCACTAATTCTACCATCTCTACCAATAACTACTTTTATTTTTTCTGTATTGTTATTCAATAACCAGGTGCCATAGGATGCAGAAAATCTAACAATATCTAAAGGACTTAGTGTTTCATTTGGTTTACCCCCTATCGTTCCTCTAATTCCAGAAATACTCTTTATTAACGCCATTAAACCTTTTTTAAGGTGGCAAACATACCAAAAACTAGCTTACTTTTTTTTATTTATATAATTAAAGAGCATTAGTAAAGTGTTTTTTAAAGAAGTTTTATAGTTACAGAAAACTACTAAAAATAATTTTTTGTTGAAAATCAGTAAGTTTAGCAACCATTAAACAAAAAATGGAGGAGATAAAATAAATTACCTTTTTGTATTTAATTTTTATAATTTTAGGTATAAAATAAACTGATATGAAAACTATATTTTTTTTAGGTTTTTTTATAATTTCTACGGTAGCAATAGCTCAAAACAAAATTGTTGGCACTTGGAAAAATGACCAAGCAGGTACATTAATTTTAAATGCAAATGGTACAGGAAGTTTTGAAGGTGATGCTTTTACATACACCAATAATGCAAAAAAAATATTTGTAAATTTTGATGGAGAAGTAACTACTTACTCTTATTATTTTAATAATGGGCAGTTAGTCGTTTCTGGTGGCGATTTTGTACAACCTATTGCTTTTACAAACACAAAAAGTTCTGGAAACCCAACAGGAAAATCTAAAAACAGTGGTGGTGGTGGAATTGATAAATCTATTGTGGGTACTTGGTGTTGGACCAATGCATCCAACAATAGTTATACTAGTTCTAGCAATACCAGATGCATTGTTATTAATGCGATGGAACATATACTTACACTTACGAAGGTTCTATAAGTGGGTATGGTGGTGGTGGTTATGGTGGTTCTAACAGCCAAAATTCTGACAGAGGAACATGGAGGGTAAATGGCAATACAATTAGTGTTGTTTCTGAAAGCTCGGAAGCTAAAACCTATTCTTTTCAAAAGAGAAATCACCCTAAAACCGGCGACCCCATGATTATTATTGATGGAGATGCTTATGTAACTTATTATAAAAAATCCCCTTGGTAATTTTCTTACACTTGCATTTTTTAAAAATACTTTTTAGCTTACATCATTACCTTTGCTTTAGTAAAAAGGTTTTATGAGGAAAGAAGCTTGGTATAAAGATTGGTTTTCATCGCCATACTATCATCAACTATATCAATACAGAGACGAAACGGAAGCATTTGCTTTTATTGGCACTTTAATACAACATTTAAAGCCAGCAAAAAACAGTATAATGTTAGATGTTGCTTGTGGCAAAGGCAGGCACAGCATTGCTTTGGCAGAAATGGGCTTTGATGTTACAGGTATTGACCTTTCTCTTTCCTCTATTGAAGAAGCAAGCCTTAGCGAAGCAAATAATCTACACTTTTTTCAGCATGATATGAGATTGCCTTTTTGGATTAATTATTTTGATTATGCCTTTAATTTTTTTACCAGTTTTGGATATTTTAAAACTGAACGTGAACATAATAATGCTATTAGAACAATTGCTACCAGCTTAAAAAAGAATGGCTTTTTTGTGATAGACTATTTGAATACGCATTATGCCGAAGACACTTTACAACCTAGTGCTATTACTAAAGTTGATGGAACCGAATTTCATATAACAAAATGGCACGATGAAGAACATTTTTACAAACAAATTCAAATAACCGATAATACTAACTTTACTCCTAAACATTTATATACCGAAAAAATTGCCAAATTTTCTTTAGGCGATTTTAATGAAATGCTTTCTTATCAAAACATGCAGATACAAGAGGTTTTTGGAGATTATAAACTTGGTAGTTTTGATATAAAAAAATCTCCAAGAATGATTATTATAGCTAAAAAAATAAGTAAATAATAGCTTACTTTTTTGTAGTTAAAAGTAATGTATGGAGTTAAAAAAATTTCTAGATAAAAAAGCTAATCAATACAATCAACCTTCATTTATCAGTACAGATCCTATTTGTATTCCTCATTTATTTAAGCAGCAACAAGATATTGAAATTGCAGGTTTTTTTGCAGCCATTTTTGCATGGGGTAATAGAAAAATTATTATTAATAAAAGTAAAGAGTTAATGCAGTTAATGCAAATGAAGCCATATCATTTTATACTGCAACATAACAATAACGATTTAAAAAAACTTCTACATTTTAAACACAGAACTTTTAATGCAACAGATTTGCTATACTGTATAGCTTTCTTAAAACACCATTATACATATCATAAAAGTTTAGAAACTGCTTTTACACAATGGGGCAATACAGTAGAGGAAATGCTTATTGGTTTTCATCAATATTTTTTTTCTTTACCCGATTATCCTGAAAGAACTAAAAAACATATTGCAACACCAGCAAAAAATGCAACCTGCAAAAGATTAAATATGTTTTTAAGATGGATGGTTAGAAGGGATAATAATGGTGTTGATTTTGGTTTATGGAAAAATATTTCTATGGCACAGCTTATTTGCCCAGTGGATGTACATGTTGCAAGAGTTGCCATAAAGCTAAACTTAATTAAAAACAAACCTGCCAATTGGAAAACTGCTAAAGAACTTACCCTTTATTTAAAAACCTTAAACAGCAAAGACCCTGTTAAATACGATTTTGCATTATTTGGTTTAGGTATAATGGAAAAATATTAAAATATTTTTAAGTTAAAAATGGTTTATTCTAAATTAGAGCTTAACCATCTTTCTAATTCTTCTTTAGGCATTTTTTTTCTCTGTACATAATCTTCAAACTGATCTTGTTGAATTTTGCCTACACCATAATATTGGCTTTGTGGGTTACTAAAGTACCAACCACATACACTGCTTGCAGGATACATGGCAAAATGCTCAGTAAGTACAATACCTGTATTTTCTGTAGCATTTAATAAGCTAAATAATTTATTTTTTTCTGTATGATCTGGGCATGCAGGGTAACCAGGTGCTGGACGAATACCTTGGTATTTTTCTTTAATTAAATCTTCGTTAGTTAAACTTTCTTCTTTAACATAACCCCAAAATTCTTTTCTTACTTTTTCATGTAAATATTCTGCTAAAGATTCTGCAAGCCTATCTGCTAATGCCTGTAAGCTAATTTTATTATAATCGTCGTAATTATCTATAAATGCTTTTATATGAGGTTCAATACCGTGTATAGTTACAGCAAAAGCACCAATATAATCTTTTACTTCTTTATTACTATTGGCAGGTTTAATAAAATCTGCTAATGAAATATTGGGTTGGCTTTTTGCTTTTTTAATTTGTTGCCTTAAAAACTGTAAGGTAATATTTTGTGTAGGCAATATCACTTCGTCCTTATTACTTTCAGCTTCCCAAAAGCCAATTACTGCTTTTGCTGTTAACCATTTTTCGTTAATAATAGTATCAAGTAAAGCATTAGCATCATTAAATAATTTTGTTGCCTCTTTACCTACCACTTCATCGGTAAGTATTGCTGGAAAATTGCCATGCATTTCCCATGCAATAAAATATGGTTTCCAATCTATGTAGCTCCTAAGTTCATTCAAATCTATATGTTCAAAAACTTTAACTCCTGTAAAGCTTGGTTTAACAGGCTTATAATTTTCCCAGTCAATATTAACTTTATTATTCAATGCATCTTGGTAGCTTATATATTGTTTTACTGTTTTTTTATTATCAAAATTTTCTTTTATTTTAATATACTCTTCTTTAGTATCATTAATAAATTCTTGTTTATTGTCTTTATTTAAAAGAGTTCCTGCAACAGTAACACTACGGCTTGCATCTAAAACATGAACTACTCCATTATCATATTCAGGGGCAATTTTTACCGCAGTATGTATTCTTGATGTAGTGGCACCACCAATTAGTAATGGTTGTTTCATGCCCCTACGCTTCATTTCTTTACCAATGTGAACCATTTCATCTAACGATGGGGTAATTAATCCACTAACACCTATTATATCTACGTTTTCTTTAACAGCGGCTTCTAAAATTTTATCAGCTGGTACCATTACGCCTAAATCAATAATTTCATACCCATTGCATCCTAACACAACCCCTACAATGTTTTTACCAATATCATGTACATCGCCTTTAACGGTTGCTAATAAAATTTTTGCAACACTTTGTTTAACCTCATTGGGGTTGTTTAATTTTTGCTGTTCAATAATAGGAGTAATAATGGCTACAGATTTTTTCATTACCCTTGCAGATTTTACAACCTGAGGTAAAAACATTTTACCTGCACCAAATAAGTCGCCAACTATATTCATTCCATCCATTAGTGGCCCCTCAATTACATCTAAGGGCTTATCATATTTCTCTAAGGCTTCTATTGTATCTGCATCAATATAATTTGTTATGCCATTTACCAAAGCATGTGCTAATCTTTTTTCAACAGATTCGTTACGCCAAGCTTCATCTTTTACTTCTGTTTTATCTTTAGCTTTTACATTTTCTGCAAATACAATTAACTTGTCTGTTGCTTCATTATTACTATTATTTCTGTTTAAAATTACATCTTCACAAAGTTTTCTTAATTGTGGGTCTATTTCATCATATACAACTAATTGCCCAGCATTTACAATGCCCATATCCATACCAACTTTAATAGCATGGTATAAAAATACCGAGTGCATAGCTTCTCTTACAGGTTCATTACCTCTAAAAGAAAAAGAAAGGTTACTAATGCCTCCACTAATTTTAACTAATGGATATTTTTGTTTTATAACTCTAGTAGCTTCTATAAAATCAACACCGTAGTTATTATGTTCCTCTAAGCCTGTTGCAATAGCAAAAACATTTAAGTCAAAAATTATATCTTGAGGGTCAAAGCCTACTTGCTCCGTTAAAATTTTATACGCTTTTTCCGATATACTAATTCGGCGTTCTAAAGTATCTGCCTGACCTTTTTCATCAAAAGCCATTACAATTACAGATGCACCATAATCTTTACAAACAATTGCTTGTTCTATAAACTTTTCAACTCCTTCTTTCATTGAAATAGAATTCACAATACATTTTCCTTGCACACATTTTAGGCCTGCTTCAATTATTTCAAATTTAGAAGAGTCTATCATTATGGGTATTTTGGCAATGTCTGGTTCGCTTTGCAATAAGTTTAAAAAAGTAGTCATTGCTTGTACACCTTCCAATAAAGCATCATCCATATTTACATCTAAAACCTGTGCTCCATTTTCTACTTGCTGGCGTGCAACAGATAATGCTTCCTCGTATTTATTTTCTTTAATAAGACGAGCAAATTTTTTAGAGCCTGTAACATTGGTTCTTTCTCCTACGTTTACAAAATTTGTTTCTGGCCTAATAATTAAAGGCTCTAATCCACTTAATCTTAAAAAAGGTTTAATTGCAGTACTCATAAATTGCTCAATAAATTTCTTGAAGACGCAAATGTAACGTATGCTTTACTGATTTCTTTTCTAAATAAGAAACAATAAAAACAACACCATTGTATCCTCCATAATTACTAAAAAATAAAGCCTGTAAATTTTACATTAGCCAATACAATATTTACTAATTTCTTTCCATAACTCTCTATAACAAAGGGCAGCATAGCTACTATTGGCAAACTCAAATAAGGGTTGAATATGTACACCCATTTTTTCAATATCGCTTAAATAGGGTATATAGTTTTTAAAGAATAATTTATTATTATAAAATGCTTGTATGGTTTCTTGATGAAGATTTTTTCTATGGTCAACCATACTAAAAAAGCATTTAATTTTTGCTTTATCAATATCATTTTCTTTAAAATATTGAATAATAGTTTCGTAAGAACGAATGGATAAAACAGTAGGAATATTAGGCATTAACACCCAATCTGCTGCACCAAAAACATTATCGTGCAAAATAGAAATACCTGGTGGGCAATCTAAAATAACTAAATCAAATTGCTTTAACCCTTGTACAATACTTTTTAATTTTCTTCTGCTCTGATTAAAGATAATATCTGCATTTCTTGCAGATATATCGGCTGGTATAACCCATAAATTTTCAAAAGTAGAATCTTGAATACTTTCTTTAATATCCATTTCGCTGGCAAAAATTTTCTTGCTTTCATTCTTCACATTCTTAACATGAAAATAAAAAGAAGAAGACCCTTGAGGGTCTAAATCCCAAACTAAAGTTTTTAACCCATTGGCTGCTGCTAAATATGCAAAGTTTACAGCAGAAGCAGTTTTTCCAACTCCTCCTTTTAAATTATAAAAAGCTAAAGTTACCATATAGTGCATTTTTGAGATTGAAAAATAAGCATTTATTGGCTCTACACAAAGTTTTTGATATTTAAGTTGTAGTATCATTCTTTGGATCTAATGAGTTTCAATTTTTTTTTTTCATTTTTTGTCATCCTATTCCCTTTTTTGTCATCCTATTCCCTTTTTTGTCATCCTATTCCCTTTTTTGTCATCCTGAGCGTAAGCGAAGGATCTAAAGGTTAAGAACATAGAGATTCCTCGTAAACTCGGAATGACAAGCATTTTTATTTTACTTCGTTCAAGATAACAATATACACTTGCTGTCATGCTGAGGCAACGAAGCATCTAAAGGTTTAATATAGAGAGATTCCTCGCAAGCTCGGAATGACAAACCCTTTCTTGTCATCCTATTCCCCTCTTTTGTCATCCTGAGCGTAGCGAAGGATCTACTGAATAGCAACAACAAAGAACAGATAGATTCCTCGTAAACTCGGAATGACAGAGAATTAAAGATTCCTCGCAAGCTCTGAATGACAATACTTTATATACAAACAATATGATTTGGCTTTTATAACTTTGAACTGCTCTTAATTATAACCCAATGTTTATTTAAACATAGTTTGTAAAACTAACAAGCGTTATCCTTTACTCGTAAAAGCCTAATTTTGCCGTTTTTAATATGTAATCTATGGATAGTGTAATGCAAAACAAAGTTCGTATTGTAACTGCTGCAAGTTTATTTGATGGACATGATGCTGCAATAAATATTATGCGTAGAATAATGCAAAGCAAAGGGGCAGAAATTATTCATTTAGGGCATAACAGAAGTGTAAAAGAAATTGTAGAATGTGCTATTGAGGAAGATGCTCATGGTATTGCTATCACATCGTACCAAGGTGGGCATGTAGAGTTTTTTAAATACATGAAAGATTTGTTAGAGGAAAATAGTTGTGGGCATATCAAAATTTTTGGTGGTGGTGGCGGAACCATTTTACCAGATGAAGTAAGAGAATTGCATGATTATGGAATTACAAAAATTTATACCCCCGACGATGGCAGACACATGGGCCTTGAAGGAATGATTGAAGACGTAATTAACACCTTAAAACTAACCAGCTTAATTACACATAATTGGAATGGAAAGCTACCTTTAGACGAAGTGAAAGATGTAAGAAAAGTTGCTCGAGCTATTACACTTGCAGAGAACGGTAATGATTATAAAGATTTGGTAAAACAACTTGCTACAGCAAATAAACATCAAGCAGCAGTTTTAGGAATTACAGGTACAGGTGGTGCAGGAAAAAGCTCAGTAACCGATGAAATAGTTAGACGATTTTTACACACTTTTACCGATAAAACCATTGCTGTTATTTCGGTTGACCCCAGCAAGAAAAAAACAGGTGGTGCATTATTAGGCGACAGAATTAGAATGAATGCAATATCACATCCAAGAGCTTATATGCGTAGCCTTGCTACCAGAGATGACAATACTGCTTTAAGTGCTTATGTAAAAGATGCTATAGAAATTTGCAAAAAGGCCAACTACGATTTTATTATTTTAGAAAGTGCAGGTGTAGGACAAAGCGATGCAAGTATTTTAGATTATTGTGATATAAGCATGTATGTAATGACCCCAGAATATGGTGCAGCATCGCAACTAGAAAAAATAAACATGCTAGATTATGCCGATGTAGTTTGTATTAATAAATTTGACAAAGCTGGTGCTTTAGATGCATATCAAGATGTATGTAAACAATACAAAAGAAACCATAAGCTTTTTACTGCAAAAAATGAAGATGTGCCTGTTATAGGCACCATAGCAAGTAAGTTTAACGACGAGGGTGTAAACCATCTTTTTGATAAATTATTACAAGTAATAGAAACCAAAACCAACATAAGGTTTGGCATATTCACCCATCAAGCAACAGCAAAAGTTACCGATGCTGTAATACCAGCAAAAAGAGTGAGATATTTAAGTGAAATATCCTCCTCTATTAGAGACTATAACCAATTAGCTATAGACCAATGCTTGCTTGCAACTAAATTATATAAACTACAGGGCAGTTTAGAAATTTTAAAAACCACCACCGATACTGCTTTGCTAGAACAGTTACAACAACAAATAAATTTTTATACCGAACAGCTTACACCTGTAGCAAAAAAATTAATTCATAATTGGGAGGAAAAGAAAACAGCTTATAGTAAAGATTTTTATGAATATAAAGTAAGAGATAAAGTTATTCAGCAAGAAATGTTTACAACTAGCTTATCCGGCACAAGAATACCTAAAGTTGTTTTACCAAAATATAAAGATTGGGGAGACTTATTAAAATGGCAATGTCAGGAAAATTTTCCTGGAAGTTTTCCATTTACATCGGGTGTATTTCCTTTAAAAAGAGAAGGTGAAGACCCTACTAGAATGTTTGCAGGAGAAGGCGGACCTGAAAGAACCAATAAACGTTTTCATTATGTAAGTATTGGGCAGCCAGCACATCGTTTAAGTACTGCTTTTGATAGTGTTACTTTATACGGAGAAGACCCAACTCATCGCCCAGATATTTATGGAAAAATTGGTAACAGTGGCGTAAGCATTGCTACTGTAGATGATGCTAAAAAATTATACAGCGGTTTTGATTTATGTCATCCTAAAACTTCTGTATCAATGACCATTAATGGTCCAGCTCCTATCATTCTTGCATTTTTCATGAATGCTGCAATTGATCAGGAATGTGAGAAATATATAGAACAAAATAATTTATGGGCAACCGTTGAAAAAATTAGTAAAGAAAAATACATTACCTCAAATGCACCTCTTTATTACAACCCATCATCGCCAGAACGTTTGCCAGAAGGCAATAATGGTTTAGGTTTAAAATTATTAGGTTTAAGCGGAGAAGAGGTATTGCCTAAAGAAATATATGAACAACTTAAAGCAAAAGCTTTACAAAGTGTTCGTGGTACAGTACAGGCAGATATTTTAAAAGAAGACCAGGCTCAAAATACTTGTATTTTTTCTACAGAGTTTGCATTAAAATTAATGGGAGATGTACAAGAATATTTTATACAACAAAATGTAAGAAATTTTTATAGTGTTTCTATCAGTGGTTACCATATTGCCGAAGCTGGTGCAAACCCTATTACACAATTAGCTTTTACATTGGCAAATGGTTTTACCTATGTAGAATATTATTTAAGCAGAGGAATGAATATAGACGATTTTGCACCTAACCTTTCTTTCTTCTTCAGCAATGGTATGGATGCAGAATACAGTGTAATTGGCAGGGTTGCAAGACGTATTTGGGCTAAAGCAATGAAGTACAAATACAAAGCAAATAAACGCAGCCAAATGTTGAAATATCATATTCAAACAAGTGGTAGAAGTTTGCATGCTCAAGAAATAGATTTTAACGATATAAGAACCACCTTGCAAGCATTGTATGCTATTTATGATAATTGCAATTCATTACACACTAATGCTTATGATGAGGCAATTACTACACCAACAGAAGAAAGTGTAAGAAGAGCAATGGCTATACAGTTAATTATTAATAAAGAATTAGGCAGTGCTAAAACAGAAAATTTTATTCAGGGTAGTTTTGCAATAGAAGAATTAACCGATTTGGTGGAAGAAGCTGTACTTACTGTATTTGATAAAATTACAGAACGAGGTGGCGTTTTAGGAGCAATGGAAAGAATGTATCAAAGAAATAAAATACAAGAAGAAAGTATGCACTACGAAATGCAAAAACATACAGGAGAACTTCCATTAATTGGGGTAAATACCTTCTTAAATAAAAAAGGTAGCCCAACCATTACTCCTACAGAAGTAATTCGTAGTACCACAGAAGAAAAAGAACAACAAATTCAAAACCTACAGGCATTTCATAAACGTAATGAGCATAAAAGCCAACAAGAATTGCAACAATTAAAAGCAGCAGCAGTAAACAATCAAAATTTATTTGATGTGTTAATGCAAACTGTAAAATATTGCAGCTTGGGGCAAATAACAAGTGCTTTGTACGAAGTAGGGGGCCAATACAGAAGAAATATGTAGTTAATATAATTAATTAAAAAAAATAAAAAATTATGAGTTCAAATAACGCAACCAATAAAAAATTTAAACCAGCAACAATATATATCCATGCTGGCATGGAACCTGATCCAAGTACTGGCTCAGTAATGGTGCCTATATATCAAACAAGTACATTTGTTCAAGAATCTCCAGGTAACCATAAAGGTTACGAATATGCCAGAAGCCAAAACCCTACACGTTTTGCATTAGAAGAGGCATTTGCTAAAATAGAAAATGGTAACCATGCTTTGGCATTTAGTAGTGGCGTTGCAGCAACAGATGCAGTTATAAAACTTTTGCAGCCAGGCGATGAAGTTATTGCTGCAAATGATATGTATGGTGGCACTTACAGATTATTTACAAAAGTGTTCGAAAAATTTGGAATCATTTTTACTTTTATTGATACTACTAATGCAGATAATGTAGCTAAAGCAATTTCAGCAAAAACCAAACTGGTTTGGGTAGAAACGCCAACTAACCCATTAATGAACATTACAGATATTGCAGCAATAGCAGCTATTACTAAAGCCAATAATTGCTTGCTTTGTGTAGATAATACTTTTGCATCACCGTACTTACAAAATCCTTTAAACTTAGGAGCAGATATTGTAATGCACAGTGCTACAAAATATTTAAGTGGACATAGCGATGTTATACAAGGCTGCCTTGTAATGAATGATAAACATCTGAGAGATGATTTGTATTTTATACAAAAAAGTTGTGGTGCAGTTCCTGGTCCTTTAGATTGTTTTTTGGTTTTACGTGGTATTAAAACTTTGCATTTACGCATGCAACGCCATTGTGAAAATGGAGAAAAAATTGCTCATTGGTTACGCAAGCATCCAAAGGTTAAACAAGTTTATTGGCCAGGATTTGAAGATAATAAAAACTATAGCATTGCTAAAAGTCAAATGAATGGTTTTGGTGGAATGATAAGTTTTGAATTAGTAAACGAAAGTGTAGAAGAGGCTAAAAGAGTTTTATCCAGCACACACCTTTTTTCATTAGCAGAAAGTTTAGGAGGTGTAGAAAGTTTAATTAACCATCCTGCAAGTATGACACATGCAAGTATCCCAAGAGAAGAAAGAATTAAAAATGGTTTATCTGATGGATTAATTAGATTAAGTGTTGGTATTGAAGATGCAGATGATTTAATTAACGATTTAGATAAAGCAATTGGATAGTTAATAAATTATTTCTGTTTATTATTAATCAGCATCCATTTTGCTGTTTCGTAAAAAGCAGATGTAAAAACAGAATATTTCTTTTTTATCTCTGTTTCTTGTGTGGGTGACCAGTTTGCAATATTAGATTGAATAGGAATTAATTCTTCTTGTTCAAATCTTATGTTTTTTACAAAGTAGAAAGAGTCTGTTAGCCAGCCAATTTTTCCTTCATCGTGATGTATAATAAATGCTCCATTGTTTTTTATACCTGGTTTTAAGATATCTCTGCCTAATGTTGTATTAAAATAAGGTTGATATACTAAACCTGCAATAGTTGGTAATACATCTATTTGTGAAACAACTTTTTGATATTGTTTAGGCTGTAACAAATGTGGTGCAAAAAATAATAGAGGTACATGCTCATCGCTAAGCCTGTTTATTGTCCATGCATTTGGATACATTGCAGAAGCATTACCTTCCACTCCATGATCTCCTACAAAAACAAAAATAGTATTTTGAAAATATTTTTCCTTAGTGGCAGTTTTAATAAAATGTTCTATTGAATAATCCATATAAGCAAAAGCATTGTATTCCTCTTCCGATAAAAATCCATACTTCTGAAGTGTATCTTTATCAATAATTTTTCTTTTAAATTCTTTATCATTTTCTGGAATGGTATAAGGCCTGTGGTTGCCAGCAGTTTGAATGATAGCAAAAAATGGCTTTTCTTGCTTTGCTAAAATGTTGTTACTTTCAGTAAATAAATCTTTATCGCTAATACCCCATACATTTACTTTTGGCGAGGTATAACTTCCTTCTTCAAACAATTGTAAATTTTTTATATTTTTTAATAACCCTTTGTAGTTATTAAATTCACTACTGCCTCCAATAAAATAAAATTTATTATAGTCATCAAAATTATTAATAATTGTATGCTGGCTTAGGCTCTCTTCATTTCTACTACTAAACTTTGATAATTGTACATCTGGTATGCCTGTAAGTGTTGCAAAAATGCCACGTGCTGTTGCAAAATGTGGTGTAAAACATCTATTAAAAAAAATACCTTGTTTGCTTAAAGTGTTAAAATAAGGTGATGCATTTAGCGGATTATTACTCATGCTACTTTTATACATACTAAAACTTTCGCAAATAACCAACACCACATTTGGTTTGCTTTCTAATGCATGGCTATGTGGATATATCCACCTTTTAAAACTAGCTTGCTGTTTTGTTAAGCTATCAAATTGTAAAAAATTAGCTATATCGTTATAATATTTATGAACAAGATTACCATCGGCTACGGGTTTTCTAAAACGAAGTGTAGTAAAAAAATTTTGTAAAGGGTTTAGTGCTAAGTACGACTTAAAATTATTTTTATATATAAAAGCATCTTTCCACTTTAGAGGCTTGCTGTTAATGCTACCATAAATGCCCCATATTAAAAAAAGTGAAATAACCAAATACCATCTTCTTAAGTAGTTTATGCTTGTTATATTATTTGCCTCAATACGTTGGTGTGTTAAAGTATATAATTTATAAAACAAAAAAGCCAATATAATTAAAGCCAAAATCATCCAAAAAATTGGATACGACTCCCAAAGCATTTCAAAAGAAATTTTTGCATCTTCGGCAAAGTTTAATGCACTTGCATTTAGCCTTGTACTAACATAAGAAAAATGTCCATAATCTGCACCAAAGAAAAACATTAGTAAAAAAGTACAAATTGCCAAATACACTATCCAAAACCGTTTGGTAGTAGTAGAGCTGTAAGGAGAAAAATTAGGTATTAAACTAATTAATACAATTGGAATTAATAAAATGCTTATCCAGCGAATATCAAATCTTAAACCCATTGCAAAGCAACTCCAAACATCATTTAGCTTAATATCGTCTGGTTTAAAAGCTATATATGTAGAAATTCTGAAAAGTGTAAATATGAATAAAAAAATAAAAAATAATTTTATAACCCACTGTATTGTTTTGGGAACTTTCCACTTAATAAGCATGATTATGGGTTTTGCTTTTTATTATTTAATAACATATACCTTGCTGTTTCATAAAAAGCATCTGTAATAAAATGTAATTGCTTTTTAATACTATCGTTTGTAACTGGTGAATTGTGTTGAAGGCTAACAAAATTTTCTACTTTTTTATCTTTTAGCTGATAATTAAAAAAGTAATTATCGTTTAATGCTCCAATAATTTTTGCACCTTCATCAATTATAAAAGTATAATTATCGTTTGTATTTTTTAGTTTAAATAAGTTTCTTCCCATTGTAGTATTTGTATATGGTATATTACATAAATAAGCAATAGAAGGCAACACATCTAATTGCGATGCTGGAAAAGTTATTTCTTTTGCAGGTAAAATGCCTGGTGCATAAAATAACAAAGGCACATGCATATTGGTTAAGCCTTGTGTGGTAAAGGCTTTTGGCAACATATCTCCTGCATCTCCTCTAATACCATGGTCTCCAATAAAAACAAATAAAGTGTTATTAAAGTATTTTTCTTTTTTAGCAGCCTCTATAAATTTTTGAAAACTAAAATCTGTATATCTAAAAGCATTGTATTCCTCTTCGCTTTCAAAACCATATTTTTTTAGTTGGGCATTTTTAATTTTTTGAATTTTAAATTCTTTTAAATCTTCTTTAGGTATGGTGTATGGTCTATGATTATCGGCAGTTTGAATAACTGCAAAAAATGGTTTTGTTTGTTGTGCAAGAGTTTTATTAGCTTCTAAAAAAAGGTTTTTATCACTAATGCCCCAAACATCAATTTCTTTTGATGAGTAACTACCTTGTTCATACAACCTCAGGTCTTTTATATTATTTGTTAATAGCCCTCTAATATTTGCCCAACTACTACTACCTCCTAAAAAATAAAATTTTTCGTGTTGGTTAAAATCATTAATAATAGTGTGTTGATTTACAGTTGCAGGGTTACGGCTAGATGTTTTATTAAACTGTACATCTGGTATGCCTGTAACAATTGCCCAAACACCTCTAGCAGTGCCATAAGCAGGAGAAAAAGCTCTGTTAAAAAAAACACCTTCTTTACACATTTCTGCAAAAAATGGCGTAGTATTTAAAGGGTTGCCATACATACTACTTTTATAAGCAGAAAAAGATTCGCAAATAACCAATACAACATTTTGTATATGTTGTGCCATTTTATTACTGCTATCCAATTCTTGAATTCTATTAAAGTTTAATTTATTACTGTCCCTTTGATTTAAAGGAACATCTAAATAAGCACTCATCCATTCATAATGCTTTTTTACTTTCTCTTCATCAAAAGTTACGTCTTTAAATTTTAGGGTACTAAAAAAAGATTGAAAGGGATTGAGAGAAATATTTGCAGCATAATCGTTGCCCAAAGTATAAGCATTACTCCAACGTAAAGGGTATTGTCCTGCCTTGTAAACTACATTGCCAACAATGCCAAAAGCCAATAGCAGCACAAAAAGAACACCCCATACTTTACTACTTTTTTTAGTTGAAACATTAGCCTTACTTAAAATATGGTTATAACTAAGTTTTACCATAGCTAATAAAATAAATACAATAACTATTAGCCCTAAAATGCCCCAACCTAAATTGTAGCTCTGCCACATCATTCCAAAAGATATTTTGGCATCGTGTAGAAAGCTTAAAATATTTGCATTAAGCCTTTGGCGTAAATAAGAATAATGTGCAAAATCTGCAGCATAAAAAATACTGGTAAGTACAATAAAAACCGACCAAATAATAAACGAAACTCTATTGCCCCATTTTTTGTTTATAGGATGTAAATAAGGTATTGTACCAACTAAGTACAATAATAACATGGTTATGGATACAAACCTTAAGTCGAACCTAAACCCAAGCCAATAAGCATCTATTAAACTTACAGATTTTTCTGTTGGCGTTCTATAAGTTAGTACAAGTACCCAACGCATTAAGCTCATTAAAATTAAAAACATAATGCCTGTTTGAGCTATCCATATTATATATCTGGGAATTTTTAGTTTTTTCATTCAACAACAAAAGTATAAAATAAAAACATTGCTTTTATTCCATTCATTAAGCAATTATCTTTACAGCAATGATATTCGTTTTCTTAAATAGTTTTTTTGAATGGCTTGATAAGGCAGATAAGCAACTGTTCTTATTAGTTAATAAAGAATGGACTAATACCTTTTTAGATAATAATTTACCTTGGTATAGAGATTCTACAACATGGCTACCGCTGTACTTATTTTTATTACTATTTGTAATTTTTAATTACGGAAAAAAATCGTTGCCCTGGATAATTGCTGTGGCAATAACTGCCACCATCTCTGATCAAATAAGTAGTAATTTTTTAAAAAACTTAATAGAACGCCCAAGGCCTTGTAATGATGTGTTTATACAACACCTTGGCAGGCTTTTATTAAATCGTTGTCCATCTAGTTTCAGTTTTACATCCTCTCATGCTGTAAACCATTTTACTGCAGCTATGTTTATATTTACAACACTAAAGCCAGCATTTGGAAAATATGCTACTCTTTTTCCAATTTGGGCAGCAACTATTTGCTATGCACAAGTGTATGTTGGGGTTCATTATCCTTTAGATGTTTTTGCTGGTGCAATAGCAGGTTGTTGTATTGGTATTTTTGCAGGAAAATGGTATAATAAATATTACAGTTTACAAACTATATAATTTTGTAAATACAAATTGTTTACTGTTTTATTAATTCTTCCCAATATTCAGCAGCTCTTCTAGTATGTGGTATAACAATTGTTCCTCCAACAATATTTGCTACAGCAAAAATTTCGTACAATTGTTCGGTTGTAATTCCTAATTCAAAACATTTTTGAACATGGTATTTTATACAATCATCGCATCTTAAAACCATGCTTGCAACTAACCCAAGCATTTCTTTTGTTTTTTTATCCAATGCTCCATCTTCATAAGTATTCGTATCTAAATTCCATAAACGTTTCATTACTAAATTATTCTTACTTAGTATTACATCATTCATTTTAGAACGATAGTTGTTAAACTCCTGCACTAAACTGCTCATATATATGTGTTGAAAAATTAAACAAAATTATTTTAGTCTAAAAGGAATTGTAAGTTTTGCATGATAGTGAACAGGCTTACCATTTTTTAAGGCAGGGTTCCATTTTCCTGATTTTTTTAACAAACGAATAGCCTCCTCTTCAAAACCCCAGCCTGATACAGTTAAATTAATTATATCTACAATACTGCCATCGTTTTTAATAGTAAACTCTAGTGTTACATCAGCTTCTAACTCTTCCCACCAAGCTTTTTTGGGGTACTTTGTATTTTTCTTTAAATATTTTTTCCACCCTTCTTCTCCACCTATATAACTAGGTAAAACATCAACTTTATTATAAATGGTATCTAGATCTACTTTAGATGATTGCCCTTTTGCTTGTGCATTTAATTGAAAGCAACAAAAAATAAATCCAACTGTTATTACTAATACTTTCATAAACAAAATAAAATTTCAATTAATAACGTAAACCAATTAAAAATCTTACCTACAAATAAGTAAATTTGAAAATAATAATTAATTTATTAATGGGTAAAGATACAATAAATAAAAACTTTAACGATGCGTATAAAAGTTTAAACCAAGAGCAGAAAAAAGCTGTGGATACAATTGAAGGCCCTATATTAGTAAATGCAGGACCAGGTACAGGTAAAACACAAATACTAGCTACACGTATTGGTAATATTTTATTAAATGCCGATGTTTTGCCTAATAATATTTTATGCTTAACCTATACAGATAATGGAGCAGTGGAAATGCGTAAAAGATTATTAAGCATTATTGGTAGTGCTGCGTACAACATTCAAATTCATACTTTCCATAGTTTTTGCAACGAAGTAATTCAAGATAATGTAACCTATTTTGGAAAATTAAATTTAGAGCCAATTAGTGAATTAGAAGAAATAGAATTATTTAATAAAATAATTGATACCATACCTAATAACAGTGCTTTAAAAAGATTTAGTGGCGATGTATATTACGAAAAAAGAAGGCTTCAAGGGCTATTTGCTTTAATGAAAAAAGAAGCATGGCAGCCAGAGCATTTATTGCATTGTATTGATAGCTATATTACTGAATTACCAACTAAAGAAGGTTTTTATTATAAACGAAAATATAAACAGTTTAATGCAGGCGATGCAAAAATTGGTGCTATTAATGCCGAGATAGAAAGAATGGAAATTTTGAAGGAAGCTGTAAAATTATTTCCTGTATATAATAAAATGATGAATGAAAACAGCAGGTACAATTTTGATGATATGATTTTATGGGTGCTGCAAGCATTTAATGAAAATAATAATTTATTATTAAACTACCAGGAAAGGTTTTTATATATTTTGGTGGATGAATTTCAAGATACAAGCCGTTCTCAAAATTTATTATTACAACATTTAATTAGTTACTGGGATGTTCCAAATGTATTTGTAGTAGGAGATGCAGACCAGAGTATTTTCTCCTTTCAAGATGCCAATGTTCAAAATATAGAATCTTTTATTAACCAATATAAACAACATATTGTAGAAATTGATTTAACCACCAACTATCGTTCAACACAAAATATTTTAAACACAGCCTATTCTCTTATTAAAAACAATGCTCTAAGAATTACAAAAACACTTCAACCCTTAGAAGCATCTGATGAAAATAGGCAAAAAGAAGATATTGTACCTACTATTTTAGAATTTAATACACCTGCACACGAAGCAATTTATATAGCTAAACAAATTGAAGAATTAATAAAAAATAAAAATGTTAGCGGTAAAGACATAGCAGTTATTTATAGAAAACATGATATTGCAAATGAAATTGCTAATATTCTTCAACAAAAAAATATACCAATTAACACTAAGAAAAAGGTAAATATTTTACAACTGCCTTTTATAAATAATATCATTAAAATATTACAATGGATAGATAAAGAAAATTATTTACCCTATAGTGGAGATGATATTTTATTTAAAATTTTACACAGTAATTTCTGGAATTTAAAAAGCTTAGATATTGCCAAAATAAGTGTTGCAGTTAATAATGCCAATAAAGCAAGTAAAGCAGATAAATTTTCTTTGCGTAGGTGGTTAAATGAGATGGAAACAAAAACTGCCGATTTATTTAATCAACAAAAAGATGAACTTAAATCAGTAATTAATGTATTAGAAAGCCTTCTTAAAGAAAGTAATAATTGCACAGTTCAACAACTATTTGAAAAAGTAATTCAAACCTGTGGAATACTTAGTTTTATTATGCAAAGCAACGAAAAGCCTTGGCTAATGCAGGTTTTAACCTCTTTGTTTAATTTAATAAAAGAAGAAACCAAAAGAAATTCAGATTTAACCCTTTCTGACCTTGTGAAGTACTTAGCACTGATGGAAAAACATAACATTAGTCCAACTGTTCAAAAAGTTATCAATAATACCAATGGAGTAAATTTTATTACAGCACACAGTAGTAAAGGAAGCGAGTTTGAATACGTTTTTGTAATTGGTTGCACTGAAAATGTTTGGGAAAAAGGTAGTGGTAATAATAAAGAATACAAATTGCCCGATAATTTAGTACACAACAACAGCAAAGCAACAAACAATGAAGAAAGCAGAAGATTATTTTACGTAGCAATAACTAGGGCAAAAACACATTTACAATTAAGTTATTTTAAGTATGATGTAAAAGATAAGGCACAAGTAGAAAGTAGTTTTATTGCAGAAATTTGTAACAACTCCAATATCACAATTAAGCCTACAGAGGTTAGCGAAGACGACTTTGTAGCCTATACTTTATTACAATTCTCGGAAAGTGCAATACCCGAAATTGAATTAATAAACAACGAATATTTAGATAAAATTCTTCAAAATTATTCTTTAAGTGTTACCCATTTAAACAATTATTTAAGCTGTCCAATTAAGTTTTATTATCAAAACTTAATTAAAGTGCCCTCTGCTAAAAATGCAAGTATGACATTTGGTACTGCAGTGCATTATGCACTGGAAACTTTGTTTAAAAATATGATTGGCAATAACAACCAATTTCCATCGGCACAAGAGTTTGTGGATTATTTTATTTATAGTATGAAAAAAAACAAAGAAGCATTTACAGCAGAAGAGTATAAATTAAAAACAGATTACGGCTATAAAATTTTACCTGCTTACTACAATTACCATATCAATAACTGGCAAAAAATTGTAAAGATAGAAGCAACTTTTAAAAATATACTAGTGCAAAGTATTCCTATAAACGGGAAGTTAGACAAGTTAGAATTTAATGGTTATAATGTTAATGTAGTAGATTATAAAACCGGAAAGTTTGCAAATGCCAAAGAAAAATTAATTGCACCTTGCGATAAAGAGCCAAATGGTGGAGATTATTGGAGGCAAGCAGTTTTTTATAAAATTTTAATAGATAATGATAAAACAAACAATTGGCAAGTAAAGAGTACTCAGTTTGAATTTGTAGAACCAGAAAAAGAAAAATATGAAATAGAAAGAATAGATATAAAAGAGGAAGATGTAACAACTGTAAAACAACAAATAGTAGAAGTTTGGAATAAAATTCAGGCAAAAGAATTTAATAAAGGTTGTGGCAAGCCTACTTGCGAATGGTGTAATTTCGTAAAAACAAATGAACTAGCTGTGGCTTTACATACTTTAATAGAAGAGGATGAAACATTATGATTTTTATTGCATCCATACCTATTAAGTTTGCAAAATATTAATTGTTGTAGCATTTTATACATGAATAAAAAAACTTCTCTCCTTCTATTAGCTTTACTTCTCATTTCTATCAACTTTTTATTAATTAGTTGTGCTAATATTATTCCTCCAGGTGGTGGACCAAGAGATTCTTTACCTCCTCAACTAATGCAGGCTCTTCCAAAAAATTTCTCTACACAATTTAGTAGCAATAAAATAGTTTTATCTTTTAATGAATATATTGAACTGAAAGAAATAACAAAATCTTTAATAGTTTCTCCTTTACCCAAAAATCAACCAAGTGTTGATTATAAACTAAAAACAATAACGATAAAACTAAAAGATAGCTTAATACCTAACACCACATATTCCATAAATTTTGGTAACAGTATTGTTGATATTAATGAGGGTAACCCTTTAAGTAATTTTACTTATGTTTACTCAACAGGTAATACAATTGATAGCTGCCAACTAAAAGGTAAAGTTATTTTAGCAGAAAATGGTAAAATCGATTCTACCTTAATTGCTGTTTTATATAGCAACCTTTCAGATACAGCAGTAATTACTCAAAAGCCACTTTACATCACTCAGTTAAAAGGAGATGGTAGTTTTACTTTTAAACATATACCACCAGGTATATATGCAGTTTATGCAATGCCAAACGATTATGCAAAAAGGTACAACGATAGTACAAAACTTTTTGCCTTTACCGATAGTGCAATAAATGTAAACTATAGCAATATTAATTCTACAACATTATATGCTTTTCAAGAAGCAAAAAATAATCAAAGCACACCAGTTGCAAGTAATAATAACATAAAAAATAACAATAAGGCTAAACACTTAAAATATACTTCTACTGTTGAATTTGAAAAACAAGATATTTTAAATTCAACCCTAGAGTTACTTTTTACAAGCTCTATTAATAAATTAAATACTTCTAAAATTTTATTAACCGATACTAACTTTAATGCTTACAATAACTACACTACTGCGTTAGATTCAGTAAGCAATAAAATAATTTTAACAACATCCTGGTTGGCAAATACTGCTTATAAATTATTAATTTATAAAGATGCTGTTTATAACAAACAAGGCAATACAATTGCACAAAATGACACATTAAGTTTTTTAACAAAAAAAGAAACTGATTATGGTGCTTTAAAATTAAGGTTTAATAATTTAGACACTTTAAAGTACCCAGTGTTATTAATTTACCAACAAACTAACCTGGTAGAAGCTATTAAAATAAATAAAACTATTATCAGCAGAAAATTATTTAAGCCAGGCGATTTTGATTTAAAAATTTTATACGATAAAAATAATAATGGAATTTGGAATACCGGAAATTATAAAAATAAACTACAACCTGAAATAGTAGTTCCTTTAGATAAAAAACTATCCATTCGTGCCAATTGGGACAATGAAGCAGAAATTAATATAAAATAATCAATAATTACTTTTAATGAGCTTTATGCTCTTTTGTTGCAGGTGTATGACTTCCAGCAGATTTATCAGTTTTATAATCGCCATTACAACGGCTAAATAATGCTAAAAAACAAAACACAATAGCAAAAGATAAAATTGCTGTTAAAGTAAATTTCTTACTATCTCCTTCAAAATGTGAGTGCGACATAATGTTGTTTTTTTCGCCAGCAAGATATACAATTTTTAAACTATACTTTTTTGCATAATATTTTAATTTATAAATCTAAAACCACTTTTACATAAAATTTTTGTTTTGTTAATACCTGCCCAGCTTTATGCTCAATCCTTATCTTCGCAAATAACTATGACAAAGTTTGCACATGATGCTATAGTGCCAGATACAAACAGCCAGTTGACTAAAAAACAACAGGTTGCTGCTATGTTTAATGATATTGCTTTTAAGTACGACTTCTTAAATAGGTTTTTAAGTGCAGGAATTGATATTAGATGGAGAAAAAAAGGTATAAAACAACTAAAAGAATTAAAGCCACAATTTGTTTTAGATGTAGCTACAGGCACTGCAGATGTTGCATTACTTACCTACAAATTACTTCAACCAAAAAAAATTATTGGTATAGATATTAGCGAAGGC
>Ga0268298_10000254_pt1 | contig 70336 bp, 60 predicted proteins | sample WWTPWeurt_MetaG_FD_194462 | JGI IMG/M metagenome (GOLD analysis project Ga0268298, IMG submission 194462) | Activated sludge microbial communities from WWTP in Nijmegen, Gelderland, Netherland - WWTP Weurt | ecosystem: Engineered > WWTP > Aerobic digester > Activated sludge | place...
CGTGTCCTCGACGGCCCTGGTCGGGAGGCATGGGCGGGATCAGCACCGTGAGGTTTGGCGTCTGTTTGTCCAGGGCGGAACGGTCCTTTTGGCGTTGGTTTGGGGGGCCGGGGGGGGGCTCCTCCTCGCCGGGAATCCACAATACGCGTCGTTTTGGGCCGTCGTGAATTTGTTCCTCTCCCTGCCCGTGGCGCGCGAGTCCCGGACGTCCCGCCTGCAACGGGGAACGGGCATCGCGGGGGCGGTGGCTTCGTTGTTCCTCTTGTGGTCCTTACCGGTGCGCGCCGGATGGGTGGCGGCCGTTGCGGGCGCTCTCCTTTGGGCGGGGCGACGGGGGGGGCGACGGGGTGTCGGGGGGGGGCTCCTGTTGGCGACGCTGGCGATCGCCCTGGCCCCCGCACGGATTCTCAAGGCCGATGACGCCACCGCTTTCAAACGGCTCGATATTTGGCGGGCGGCTTGGCGGGGAATTATTCAAAAGCCCTTGGCCGGTTGGGGTCCCGGCCAATTCGAAAGCCTCTACGCCCGGCATGCCCTTCCCCAGGAATCCGAACCCGTGCGTTACGACCGCACCACCGCGTTTGCGCACAACGACGGGTTGCAGGTCCTGGCCGAAACGGGATGCCCCGGCGGCGTTTTTGTGGTTTTGTCTTTGTGGGGTCTCTGGCGGGCTGGGAGAAAGGGGAATCGGGACGGGGAGTCCGCGGCGTTGGCGGCCGGTGCGGTGTTTTCCGCGTTCAATTTTCCTTTGGCGAGCCCGATCAACGCCGTGCTGGCGGGGGGAACAGCCGGTTTCCTGTGGCCGGCCGATACAAAGGAGGGCGCGCGATTCCCGGCCTCCGCCGTCCGGAAGGCGGGAGCGGGACTGGGAATTGCGGCGACGTTGTGGGCCGGTGTGAACTTCGTTCTGGCGGCGGACTCCCTTCGCGCGGACCGAGGCGCCGTCGTCCTCGGCGCCACCGACGCGCGGTGGATCGACGTCCAGGCCGACCGGATGGATCAATTGTTGCACAGCGGAGCGGCCGGGGCGGTCGACACCGTCGAAGCGAATCTGCGGAACTTGCTGCGGGTCGCCCCACACCGGGCCGATCTTTGGCGAAGTTTGGGCCATCTCGAATCGGATCACCGGCCCCAACGGGCGGGACCCGCCGAGGCGGCCTACGGCGAGGCCCTGGCCCGCAAGCCCCATCACGCGCCCTGGTGGTTGGAACGGGCCATGATCGCCATTCACCGGAACGACGCGCCGGGCGCCGAAGAGTCCTTGCACAGGGCCCTCCGCGCCGAACCCCGTTATTTCAACGCGGCGTTGGCTTTGGGTCAATGGAGGCGGCTTAAAGGGGATCCGGCGGGCGCCGCCCGCTGGCTGGCCGCCCTTCGTGTACGGGGCGCCAACGGGCCGAAGGACGTTCGAGGGGCCTCCGGTTATCAGCGGGCGGTGTTGTCCCGGGACGAGCGGGGGCTGGCTCGGGCTCTGGCCCTTTGCTATATCGACCTGGGGCGGTTCCGGGAAGCCCTCGTTGAATTGGACAAGACCGAAATGGATACGCCGGAAACATGGGCTTTGCGCGCGCTGGCGTTGTCCCGCGCGGGACGACCGGGGGACGCCCGCGCGGCGTTGCGGCGGGGTCGGTCGCTTGCTCCGGAGGACCCCCGCTGGGAGATTCTGATGAAAAAAATCGCCGAACCGAATCGACCGTGATTCACATCCTGTTGGCCGCCTACAACGAGGCGGAGTCTTTGGGCGACGTCATCGCCGGGGTGGCGCGCGCCTTTGCTGACGGCGATTGGACGGCGTGGGTGGTGGACGACGGATCCACCGATGGAACGCCCGATGTGGCCCAGCGTCACGCGGGCCCCTTTCCCGTGCGGTTGTTGCGCCACGGGACCAACCGGGGCCTGGGGGCCGCCCTGCGGACCGGCTTTTCGACCATCGGCGCCGTCATGGGGCCCCGCGATGTCCTCGTGACCCTGGACGCGGACAACACCCACCCGCCCGCGCAAATTCCCGCCCTCGTCGCGGAGGTGGAAGCGGGCCGCGCGGACATCGCCATCGCCTCGCGGTTTCGCCCCTCGGCCCGCGTGGTCGGCGTGCCCTGGCACCGACGGATGCTCAGTCGGGGCGCCGAGGCCGTTTTTCGATTGTTCGTCCCGGTGCCCGGGGTCCGCGATTACACCTGCGGATTTCGGGCCTACGGGGCGTCCTGCGTGCGCGCGTTGCCGGCGGAAGATTTGATTCGCGAAGACGGATTCGCCGCCCAGGCCGAAATCTTGATCCGCCTGACCCGCCGGGGGGCGCGTGCGACGGAAATCCCCCTGGTCCTGCGGTACGACCGAAAAAAGGGGGACAGCAAAATGCGGATCGTTCGAACCGTGGCCCGGACGCTCGGGGTGGTCGCGCGTTTGCGGCGGTTATGAAACAAGGCGCCCGATGGGCCCTTTCGGCGGGGCTGACCCTCGTGGGATTGGTCGTCGCTTTTCACGGGGTGGACTGGGGCGTTTTCTCCCTCTCCCTGCGGCGGACCGGCGCGTTGTGGGGGTTGGCGTTGGTCCCCGTTGTGATGGGGGTGGAGTATCGATTGCGAACGGCCCGCTGGTCCCTGTTGATGGGCGGGGCGCGCGGTTATTTCCCCGTGGTGGCCGCCGCTTTCTTTTTGAACACGGTCTTGCCTTTTCGGGCGGGGGAGGCCGCGCGGGCCTACTGGTCCCATCGCCGCTCGGGTCGGTCCCTCTCCGGCTGCGTGGCCGGGCTGGTCGTCGATCGGTTGGGGGACGCCCTCGCTCTCCTCGGGGTGTTTGCCGTTTTCCTTTTTCATGTCGGGGATCGGACGCCGGGATCGAAAATCGGGGCCCTGGTTTTCGTCCTCGCGATCGCCCTGGCCGCCTTGGGAATCGGCGTTCGGTGGCCCGAAACCGTACGGAAAAAATTGCTCCCCGGGGGATCGCCCCCCCTTTGGGTCCGGATCGTCGAGGGAGTCTTGGCGGGGGTGGCCCCGTTGCGTGCGGGACGAATCGCCCTGGGCGTGGGGGCCCTGTCGGGAATGGTCTGGACTTTGAATGTTTTCCTTTATTGGTGGGTGGCCGGCCTGTTCGGAATTGACCTTTCGCTTTCGCAGGCGGGGGGGGTCTTGGCGGCCATCGCCCTAGGGGTCGCACTGCCCTCCACCCCCGGTTTTGTGGGGGTCTACGAGGCGGCCGGTGTGTTGATGTTGGGGAGTTTGGGGATTGAAAAAGAACGGGCCTTGGCCTTCGTTTTGGCGCTTCACGGCGCGCAAATCATCGGCGCCGCCGTCTGGGGCGGCCCCTCCTTGTGGTTGCTGGGGCGTGGGGAGGGGGATGCCTCCCGCGCTGTGTCCGGGATTGATAAAATACAACGACCGTCATGAGGCGAATTTTAACGGAGCGCCGGGGAATTTTTGGGTGCGCCGCCGCGGTCCTCCTGGCCGCGGGGCTTCGCGCGGTCGCTTTCGGTTGGGGCCTCCCGCTCAAATACGCCCACATCGATGAATCGGTGGTTTCGTTCTACGCGATGCGGATCGCCTCGGGGGTTTTCAATCCCGGTTTTTACGATTACCCGGGATTGTTCCTGAACCTTTTGGCCGGTTTTTTTCGCGCCGGGTTGGCTCTGACGGGGGTATCCTTCGCCGACGCGACCCTGCGTTACGCGGCCGGCGACAGCGCGGCGTTGACGCTCACGGCGCGGGGGCTGTCTTTCCTTTTTGCCCTGGGGACCGTGGCTCTGGTGTTTCGGATGGGGCGCCGATGGGCGGGGGCGGTTGCGGGGACGTTGGTCGCGACTCTGCTGGCGGTCAACCCCTTGCACGTGCGCCACAGCCATTACGGCACCGTCGACGCCCTGGCGGTTCTTTTGACGTTTTGGACAATGGCGCGCTTGGCGGCTTTCGCGATGGACCGCTCGCGCCCCGGGGCATTCCAGGCGGGGGCTCTGGTGGGGTTGGCGGCGGCGGTTAAATATTTTCCGGGGATTTTTATTCTCCCGTTGATCGGGATCCCCTTGGTGAAAAAAGACCGGGACGCCGCGGCCTTCGTGGGGGGGGGGCTCGCGGGGGCCGCCCTGGGGTTCGCCCTGGGGTCGCCCTCGACCTGGCTCGGGTTGCCGGATTTTATGGCCCGTTTCGGGCATTTGGCGCCGAAAATCGTCGGGACCCCGGGGCACGCGGTTCCCCTGGTTCCCACCCTGGCGGGGTTGTGGGCCAACGCGGGCCCCGCGGCGGTCGGGATGGCGGCGGTGGGATTCGCCGTTTTTTGGATATCGGGCGGCGAGCGGCGTTGGTTCGCGGGGCTGTGGGCGGGGCTCTTGGTGTTCCTGGGGTTTTGGTCCGTGCAGTCGGACCACTACGCTTTGCCGCTCTACCCGGGCCTGTTTTTGATGGCGGTGGACGGAGCCCGCTGGTTGTCCCGGGGAAGGAAAAAAATTTGTTGGGTGTTGTGGGGCGTTTTGCTCATCACGCCCCTGCCGCGGACCGCGCGGGTCCTCCGGGATCTGTCCGCGCCGGACACGCGCCTGCGCGCCGTGTCCTGGGCGCGGGCCAACCTGCCCGCGGGCGCGACCGTTCTTCGGTTTGCGCACACGCCCGAATTCGGACCCCGCGACCCCTATCGGGTGCGTGTGGATTTCACGAACGTTTTGTTGGAGGATGTCCTGGCCACCGGCGACATGTCACGACTCAAGGGATTTGATTACGTGATCCACAGTGAATACACCGATCAAGAAGGTCCCGCGGTGGATCGGTTGTCGCGCGCTTTTTCCTTGGTCCACCGCGAAGCCGGCCCCGCCCCCCGGTTCCCCCATCACCCGGTGGTCCGGGTTTACAGGACCCGCGTCCCATGAAACCCAAGATCGTGGTGGTTCTCCCCGCCTTCAACGCCGCGCGGACGGTCGAGCGCACGGTGCGCGACATCCCGCCGGGGTGTGCCGACGAGCTCCTCTTGGTGGACGACGCGTCCCGGGACGAGACCGTCGCCGTCGCCCAACGGTTGGGACTGACGGTGATCCGCCACAACGAGAACCGCGGCTACGGTGGCAACCAAAAAACCTGCTACCGGGAAGCGCTCGCCCGCGGGGCCGACATCGTTGTGATGCTTCACCCCGACTACCAATACGACGCGCGGTTGATCCCCTTTTTGACCGGGTTCATCGAGAAGGACGTCTGCGATGTGATGTTTGGATCCCGGGTCCGCACCCGCCGCGAGGCGCTGGCCGGCGGAATGCCGCTCTATAAATACATCTTCAACCGGTTGTTGACGGTGTTGGAAAACGTGGTGTTCGGGCAGAACCTGGGGGAAACCCACAGCGGCTTCCGCGCCTACTCCCGGCGGGTCCTCGAAGCGCTGCCCTGGGACCGGAACTCCGATGATTTCGTTTTCGACCAGCAGTTCATCGCCCAGGCCGTTCACTTCGGCTTCCGATTGGGGGACGTGCCGGTGCCGACCCGCTACGAGCGGACCTCTTCCTCGATCAATTTCCGTCGCAGCGCCGTCTACGGTTTGGAAACCCTGTGGACACTGGCGCGCTATCTTCTCCACCGTTGGAAAATATGGTCAAACCCGCTCTTCACACCCCGCTCCTCTTAAAAGTTTACGCGGCCGTGTTTGCCGTCATGGCCGGCACCTATTTCGTCCATTACCCCTGGCCGGGGTTCGTCGCGCGCCTGGGCGAAATGGCGCGCGCCGTGGGTTTGCTTTTGGCCGCGGCCGCGGTGGGTCGACAAATTCTTCGCGCCGCGCGGTTCCCCGCGGGGTCCGGCCCGGCGGAGGGGTTTGTCTGGGCCGTGGCGATGGGCCTGGTTCCCCTGCCTTTGCTCCTGCTGGGCGCCGGGGTGATGGGGTTTTATTCGCCGGAGGCCGTTCGGTTGATCGGGGTCCTGTGGGCCCTGGGTGGGGCCTTTCAATGGACCGGATTGGTCCGGGATTTTCGCCGGATGGAGACGCCGCGGGGCGGGGTCGGCCCTCTGGCTTGGTTTGTTTTGGGGTTGGGACTTTTGTGCGCCTGGGCCCCGCCCACGTATTACGATTCCCTGGTGTATCACCTGGCGCTTCCCCTGCGCTATCTGCAGGAAGGCCGCGTGGGGTTCGTCCCCTTCAACCATTACAGCCATTTTCCCCAGAACATGGAGATGATCTTCGGTTGGTTCCTCGCCATGGACAGTGACGTCGCGGCGCACGTGTTTGTTCTGGGGACCGCGTCCTTGACGGGCTTGCTCCTGTGGTCGGTGGGGGCCCGGGAGGGAAGCCGGTGGGATTTGGTTTTGTTCTTGACGGCGCCCTGCGTCCTCCTGTTGTCGACCGAGACCTACGTCGAGGCCCCGTTGGCGTTGTTTTCGTTTCTGACGGTGTTGGGGGTCGAACGCGGCCACCGCCGGGGCGAGCGCCGCTGGTTTGTGTGGGCCGGCGTCGCCGCGGGTTTCGCGGCGGGGATAAAATACACGGCGATTCTCACGCCCCTCGTGCTGACCCCTATGATCTTATTGACCCCGCGCGTTTCCGCGCGGGAACGGTTCGCGCGCTGGGTCCTTTTCGGAGGGGTGGCGTTCGCGGTCTTTCTGCCCTGGTTGGTGAAAAATTACTTTTTCACGGGCGGGAACCCGGTTTTCCCGTTTCTTCCATCGGTGTTCCCGGCTGAAAACGTGTATCTCGCCGAAGCCTCGGCCCGATCCTATTTTCAGGTCCTCGACGAGTACAAGGGGTCCAGTTCGCTTCTCTGGGATCTGTTTCGCCTTCCTCTGCGGCTGGTCTCGAACGCCACCTCTTTCGGAGGGGGGTTCGACGTGACGGGGGATTTGGGTTGGGCCTTGCCCCTTTTGTTGTTGCCCCTGGGCGGCTTGGCGAAAGGGCCGGGACGCCGTTTCCTTTGGGTCTATCTCCTTCTTCACATCGTTTTGTGGGCCTCCTTTCGCCCGGTTCTTCGGTTCCTCTTCCCGGTCTTTCCCCTGGTCTGCCTTTTGGCCGGGGAGGGGGCGGTGGTGTTCCTCGAACGTTTGCCGGTTTGGGGCCGTCGGACGGCGTTGGCCCTGGGCGGGGTGTTTTTGGTTTTAAACGGAGTGCATTTCTATTGGGTGGAACGCGTGCGGGACCCCTTCCCCGTCGCCTTGGGCCTCCAAACCCGCGATCAATATCTAAAAGCGAAATTGGATTATTACCCCGCCATGACGTTTATGAGGGACCACCTGCCCCCGGAGTCCCGGGTTCTTTTTCTGGGAGATCAACGCGCCTATTATTGCCCCCGGCGGCATTTGGCGCCCATGGCCCTCCTGCCCGCCCCGATGCGGGCCTGGGCCGAGGACTGCGCCGACGGCGCGGCCTTGGAAGACAAATTGAAATCCCTGGGTTTCACCCACGTCTATTTCCATGAGCGGGAGGCGGAGAGGTTGAAAAGTTACGGGGTGCTCGATTTGACGGAAAAGGGGCGCGGGGTGCTCACCGATTTTCTTCGCCGCTCCCGCCCGGTGTATCGAGGCGAGGACCAGGCTGTCCTGTCCCTGGGGGCCCCGTGATCGTTCTTTGCATCGCCACCTTTCTGGCGGCGTTTCTTTTGACGTTTCTTTTGACACCCCTCGCCCGCTGGGCGGCGTTGCGCTGGAACATTTTGGACCACCCCCGGACGGCCGTGAAAACCCACAAGGAGCCGGTGCCCTACCTCGGGGGGTTGGCGATCTACGCGGGCATCGCCGGGGCCCTGTTGTCCCTCCGTTGGGCCACCCATTTTCCCACCGGCACGCTGCGGTCCCTGCGCGGATTGCTCTTGGGCGGCGCGTTGATGGCGGTGTTGGGGCTCATCGACGACACGAAGAAACCCAACGGCCTGTCCGTGACCACGAAATTGCTGTTCCAATTCGCCGCGGCCGCGCTGCTCATTCATTTCGACATCCGCATCCATTTCATTCAACCGGAGTGGTTGGCGGATGCGCTGACGGTCCTGTGGGTCGCCGGGATCTCGAACGCCATCAATTTGATCGACATCATGGACGGCCTCGCGGCCTCCCAGGCCGTGGCGGTGTCCATGGGGTTCCTGTTGATTTCAATTCCCAGCGAACACGTTTACGTCAATGTCGCCGCGGCGGCGGTGGCCGGCGCGGCGTTGGCTTTCATTCCCCACAACATGTCGCGCCGACGGAAAATCTTTATGGGCGACACCGGGAGTCTGATGCTGGGACTTTTGTTGGCCGGTTTGTCCCTGGGCACATCCTACACGCGCCTCAGTGAAATCGGGGTGTTCGCCCCGTTGTTGATTTTGGGCGTGCCCGTCTACGACACGCTCTTCGTGAGCGTGATGCGCCTCAAGCAGGGGAAATCGCCTTTCATGGGTTCCAAGGACCACCTGGCTCAAAAGTTGCGGGCGAAAGGGTTCACCACCGAACAGGTCGTGTTGAGCTTTGTGGCCGCCACGGGCGCGCTGTCCTCTTGCGCGTATCTGTTGACCCTCACGCCCTTTGTCTTTTCCCTCGGCATCGTCGTCGCGGCCGTTCTGGTGGGGATCATTTTGATGGTGGCGTTGCACGACGTGGTCGTCCATTGACGGCGGATCGGCTCGAGCGGTTTCCCCTGGTGGTCGCGGGCGCCGGTTTGGCCGGCCTTTCGGCCGCGCACCACGCGCGCCGCCGCGCCTTGGTGTTCGACCGCGCCGCGGTCCCCGGCGGCACGGCCCGGTCGTGGACGGTGGGGGGGTTCACTTTCGATTTCACGGGGCATTTGCTGCACCTTCACCGCCCCGCCATGGCGCGGTGGGTGAAGTCCCTTCTGGCCGGCAATTGGGTGGAGCGCCGCCGCAGCGCCTGGATTCATTCCCACGGGGTCCTCACGCCCTACCCCTTCCAAGCCAACCTCCACGGTTTGCCGGCGAAGGTGGTACGGGAGTGCGTCGCGGGCGTGCGCCGGGCGCGCGCCCGTTACGGGGACCGCCCCCTGGAGGGCCTTGTTCATCCCTCCTTTGACGTCTGGTGCCGACGCCTTTTCGGCGACGGGATCACCCGGCATTTCATGCGGCCCTACAACGAAAAATTGTGGACCGTGCCCGCCACCGACATGACCCCCGATTGGTGCGGGGCCTTTGTTCCGGTGCCTTCGCTGGCGGAGGTCGAGTCGGGCGCCCGGCGCGCGCACCGAAAGTCGTTCGGGTACAACACCCGGTTTCTTTACCCGCGGCGGGGGGGCATTCAAGTCTTGGCCGAGGCCATCGCCCGGAACCTGGACGATCTCCGCCTCGGGGTTTCCCTCGAGTCGGTGGATTGGCGCCGCCGGCGCGTGCGGCTCTCCACCGGAGAAACCGTGGCCTACGGCCGTTTGATCTCCACGTTGCCCTTGCCGGAGCTGCTCCGGCGCTTGGACCCGTTCCCGACGGTTTTGCGGGAACCGCTGCGGCGGCTGCGGTGGACGACGGTGACGTGCATCAATATCGGCGTGGCCCGCCCGCAAATCTCGCGCGCCTCCTGGATTTATTATCCCGAAAAAAAATATCCGTTTTACCGCGTGGGGTTCCCCATGAATTTCACCCCCCACGTGGTCCCGCGGGGAGGCTCGTCCATGTACGTCGAGGTATCCCACCGTCCGGGCGCGGAGCCCCGAAGCCCCGCCGCGAAAACCGCCCTCGTCCGACGGGTGCGCCGCGGTTTGGAGGCCGCGGGGGTTTTACGTCCCACCGACCGGCTCCCCGTGGTGGAGGTGGCGACGCTCCCCTACGCCTACGTGATTTACGACGCCCACCGGGCGGCGGCGACCCGGGTGATCTTCGATTGGCTGGAACACCGCGCGGCGGCGGAATCCATCGGTCGTTACGGGGGGTGGAAATATTCTTTTATGGAGGAGGCCCTGTGGGACGGTCGCGCGGCGGCGCTTCGCGCCGACAGGGCGTTGCGGTCGTGAGCCGGTTTTTGTTTATGGGGCACGGTTTTTTTCTCTCCTTGGTGATGGTGTTGCCGCTTCTTCGGAACGCCTGGGACCCCTGGGCGCAGACACTGGTCCTGGGCGCCTGGGCTTTTTGGATCGGCCTGGGCGCGGTCATGGTCTGGCGACGGCGCGCCGCCTTCCCCGCCCTGGAAGGGACCCTAAGGGCCTGGGGGCCCCTGTGGGGGGGAGTTCTTGTTCTGGCATTGGTTTCCATGGCTTTCAGCGCGCATCCGCACAGCGCCGTCCCCGGGGCTCTCCTCGATTTTTCCACCGCCGCCTTCTTCTTCCTCGGCGCGGGCCTGTCGGGGGAGAAGCGGGCCTATTACCGGCGCGCCTTGGCGGGCGCCGGGGTCCTGGCGGGGGTTGTGGCTTTGGTTTTGGACGGGCTTCGATCGCCGGCGGTGGGGGTGGCCGTGAATCCCAACGCACTGGCGTCCCTGATCCTGTTGGCCTTTCCCGTGGCGATCGGGCTGTGGCGCGCCCCGTCCGGTTCCGGGAAACGGTGGGCCTGGGCCGCGGCGGCCGCTTCCCTCGGGGTATCGGTGGTCCTGTCCCGGTCCCTGGGAGCGCTTGTCGTCCTCGGGGCGCAAATGGTTTTCCTTTGGTGGGCGCTGAACGAAGGGCGTCGCCGACGGTCCGGACTCCTCCTTGGCGGGATCGGGGCGGCGCTGGTCATCGCGGGGGTGTTGTTGGACCGGTCCGACTGGGCCAAGTTCGCGGGGGACCCGGACCGGTGGGCCTGGTGGCGGACCGCGTGGAACATGATTCGATCCCATCCCGGCCTGGGGGTCGGCCCCGGCGCCTTCGGCGAAGCCTACCCCTTGTTTCGCGAGAGAACCTGGGGACTGAACAGCCTGTACGCCCACAACGGGTATTTGGAATGGCTGGCGGAACGGGGTGTGCTGGGCGGGGGATTGTTGGTCGCGTGGGTCGGCCGCGTGTTGTGGATTTCTTGGCGGGAAGGCCACACGAAAGAGGACCGGTGCCTGTGGGCGGCCCTGGTGGGGGTTCTGCTTTTTAACGGCGCGAACATCGGGTTTTCCTTTCCGGCGCTCCTGTGGCTGTTCGCCTTCGCCTGCGGCCTGGTCTTGCCGGAGGTTCGGGGCGGAAATCCGGGCGCCCCCGGGTTTCGTCGCTGGATCGCGTTGGGGGGCGCGACGGTTTTCATTCTGGCGTTCGCGGCGTCGTTCACCGTTTTTCGAGCGGGCCAAATGTTGGAAAAGGGTCGAGCGGCTTTTTTTCAAAAGGACGTGGCGGGGGCCCGCCGGTGGGCGGACCGGGGCCTCCGCTGGGATCCCCGTTCCCCCGAGCTTCACGCCCTGCGCGCCGGGGCCCTTTTCCAGGAAGGCGACCGGGCGGGCGCCCTCCTGGGTTTGTCCGAATCCGTTCGAAGGGCTCCCGGCGCGGCGGGTTTTCGCATGGACCGGGCGGAATTGTTCCTCGCGATGGAGCGGCCGGTGAACGCCTTGGAGGATTACACGGCCGTGAACCGCCTTTTGCCTTTGTTTTTCCCGGCCTGGGAACGACGGGGGGATTTGTTGGTCGCGGCGGGTCGCGGCGGGGAAGCGCGGTCGGCCTACGAAAACGGGCTGACGGCTTTGAACAACCCGCGGTCCAGCGCCCGGGGGCAAAACAAAGGCGTGGCCCGGGAGCGATTGGAAACCAAGATCAGAGGATTGGAAGCGAATGCGCCGCATTAAAGTGGTTCACATCATCACCCGCCTGGAATTGGGCGGCGCCCAGCAGAACACCCTCTTCACGGCTGAGCATCTCGACCCCGCGCGGTTCGAGGTGGTGCTCTTGGCCGGTCAAGGGGGGGTGCTCGCCGCGGCGCCGCAGGGAAAGCCGTACCGGTTCGTCCGGGTTTTCGGTTTGGTCAGGTCGGTCCGGCCCTGGTCGGATCTTTTGGCCCTGTGGCACCTCTGGGTGTTGCTGCGTCGGGAACGGCCGGACATCGTCCACACGCACTCTTCCAAAGCCGGAATTTTGGGTCGCACGGCGGCGGCCGCGGCCCGGGTTCCGATCGTGATCCACACTTTCCACGGGTTCGGGTTTCACGTCGAGCAGCTCGCCGGGGTTCGCGCCTTTTATGTCGCGCTGGAGCGGGCCATGGCGCGGTTGTCCACGGTATTGGTCACTGTCTCCCGGGCCAACCGCGACGAGGCCCTGGCGCGGGGCATCGGCCGTCCGGGCCAATATCGGCTCATTCGCAGCGGGGTCGATCTCTCTTTGTACACCTCCATCGCCCGGCGGCGCGAATCCCCGGCGGGGTTGGGGGTTCTGCCTCACGAAAAACTGATCGTCACCATCGGTCCGTTCAAGCCCCAAAAGAATCTGCACGATTTTCTTCGCGCCGCGGCCATCGTCGCCGGGCGGGCCCCCGAAGCGCGGTTTTTGATCGTGGGCGACGGGGAGGGGCGTTCGGCCATTGAGGCCCGTATTGAGACCACCGATTTGACCGGAAAGGTGGTCTTGGCCGGTTGGCGGCGTGACATTCCCGCCATCCTGGCCCGCGCGGACGTCTTTTGCATGACGTCGTTGTGGGAGGGGCTCCCCCGGGCGCTGGTGGAGTCCATGGTCGCGGGCTTGCCCTGCGTGGTGAACGCCGTGGACGGCTGTCGGGATCTCATTCAAGACGGCGTCAACGGTTTTTTAACTCCACCCAAGCACCCCATGGCCACCGCCGACCGTCTGTTGCGGCTGTTGGCCGATCCCGGCATGGCCCAACGCATCGGCGCCCGGGCGCGCGCGTCCGTGGGGGATGAATTCAGCATTCACACCATGGTTCGCCAACAGGAGGCCCTTTACGCGTCCTTGGCTTCGGACGAGGCGTTGTTCGCCTCGGCCGAAGATTGACACCCCCCGCGGAAACCTCTATAATTCGCCCTATTAAAGCGGCCCCCCCGGGGGTTCAAAGTGTTTGGAGGGGGCCGGTGAAGCTTTCGTTCCGGGACGTTGAACGCGAAAAAGAAGTCCAGGCGTCGGAGCTTCTCCCGGTGGGCCAACTCCCGCTCGACACCCCCGATCGGCCGGTGCTGGCCGAGCCCGTGCCGGTGACCGTGAAAGCCGAATTTCAAGACGGATTGGTTTGGGCTTGGGTGACCGCGCGGGCGCGTTTGACCTTGAGTTGCGCCCGGTGCCTGGAACCCTTCGAAATCATCCTGGAGCCGGCTTTTGAGGTGCGTTTGACCGAGGAGTCCGGGGAAATCGTCATTGAAGATGAAGTCCGGCAGAACATTCTTCTGGGGCTTCCCGCGCAACCCCTGTGCGCTCCGTCGTGCCGGGGTTTGTGCCCTCAGTGCGGGGGCAATCGCAACAAAAAAGGATGCGGGTGCACCCCCGGGACCAAAGACAACCCGTTTGACGTGTTAAAAAACTTAAAACTGAAGTCGTAAGGACTCCATTCATGGCGAATCCAAAGAAAAAACACACCCCCAGTCGCCGCGACAGCCGGCGCGCCTCCAATTTCCGTCTGGAATTTGGATCCATGGCGCGTTGCGGCAATTGCGGCGCCGTTCGGCCGCCCCACGTCGTTTGTCCGGCGTGCGGGTTTTACGGCAAGGAATTGGTCGCCGCGCCGAAGGCCCCCAAAAAGAAAGACGAAGAGAAGTAACCCTTTCCGTCTCGGATGACCTCTCGCATCGCTCTGGACGCCATGGGGGGCGATCACGGCCTTCCCGTCAACATTGAAGGCGCCCTCCTCGCGCGTCAAGAGCTCGACCACGAAATCATCTTAGTGGGGGACCGTCCCCTGATCGAACAGGAATTGGCCCACCGGGGGCATCCCAACGCTTTCTTGATCCAGCACGCGCCCCGGGTGATCGGTATGCACGAGAAACCCGCGGACGCCTGTCGGTCCAAAAAAGACTCGAGCATCATGGTGTGCTCCGAATTGGTTGCCCAGGGAAAAGCCGACGCGTTCATTTCCGCCGGCAATTCCGGCGCCACCATGGCGGCCGCTTTGTGGCACCTGCGGCGCCTCCCCGGGGTCTCCCGCCCGGCCATCGCCACCCTCATGCCCACCTTGGTGGGCAACGCCGTCGTCCTGGACGTCGGCGCCAACGTCGACTGCAAACCCAAACACCTGCTCCAGTTCGCCGTCATGGGTTCCATTTACGCCCGCGCGATTTTGGACATTCCGTCCCCCCGGGTCGGGCTTTTGACCATCGGGGAGGAGGAGGGAAAAGGCAACCTGTTAACCCAGGAAACCCACCCCCTTCTCAAGGCCAGCGGCCTCAATTACGTCGGTCATGTGGAAGGCCGCGACGTTCCCGCCGGCGGCGCGGACGTGTTCGTTTGCGATGGGTTCGTCGGCAATTTGTTGTTGAAGTTCGGCGAAGGGTTGGCCGCGGCGGTTCTGAAGCTGATCAAAAACGAAGTCCGCAAGCACCCCCTCGCGATTTTCGGGAAATACCTGCTTAAAGGCGCTTTCAAGGAACTCCTCAAGCGCACGGACCCGGCGGAGTACGGCGGGGCGCCCCTCTTGGGCGTCAACGGCGTGGCCCTGGTCTCGCACGGCGGCGCCAACGCCAAGGCCATCAAGAACGCGATTCGCGGCGCCGGCGCTTTCGTGGAGGCCGAGATCAACCGTCAGATTTCCGATCGCCTCAAAGAAACCAACGCCCATTTGGTCGTCGCGGCCCCGGCCGTGCCGGTGGCCTGACATGGCCGGCGTTCGTTTCCTATCGACGGGCGCGGGGTTGCCCGACCGCGTCTTGACCAACGCGGACCTCGCCAAAATGGTCGACACCACCGACGAATGGATCACCGACCGCACGGGCATCAAGGAGCGGCGCATCGCCGGGGACGACGAGGCCACCTCCGACCTGTCCGCCCGCGCCGCGCGCCAGGCCCTTGAACGGGCGGGGGTGGCGCCCACGGACGTGGATTTGGTGGTCGTGGCCACTTGCACGCCCGACCATCTGTTCCCGTCCACGGCCTGCCTCGTTCAAAAAGCCCTGGGGCTCACGAAGGCGATGGCTTTTGATGTTTCCGCCGCCTGTTCCGGGTTCGTTTACGGATTGGCGGTGGTGAAGGGAATGCTGGAAACGGGGCAGGCCCGCACAGCGCTTTTGATCGGGGCCGACACCCTGTCGCGTTTCACCGACTGGACCGATCGGGGCACCTGCGTGCTCTTCGGGGACGGGGCCGGGGCGCTGTTGATGCAAGCCACGGACGGTCCCGGGGATTTGTTGTCGGTGTTCACCGGGTCGGAGGGGGCGGCCGGCGACGTTCTGTGCATTCCGGGCGGCGGCTCCCGGCACCCGGCGGGCGCGGGGGCGGTGCCCAAACACCCGGCGCACATCAAGATGGATGGCCGCGAGGTGTTCAAGCACGCCGTGGCCCGGATGATCGAAGCGGCCACCGCCGCCCTGGCCAAGGCGGGCAAAACCCCGGCGGACCTGCGCCTCCTTATACCGCATCAAGCCAATTTGCGCATCATCGACGCCATCGCCAAACGCATCGCCATTCCCAACGACCGGGTGTTCCGCAACGTGCAAAAATACGGGAACATGTCGGCGGCCACCACCGTCATCGCGTTGGATGAGGCGGTGCAGGCCGGACAGGTGCGGCGGGGCGACTTGGTGGAGCTGATCGCCTTCGGGGCCGGCCTCACCTGGGGCGCGGCGGTTTTGCGTTGGTGAAAACGGAGAGTCAACGATGAAAACGGCTTTTGTGTTTCCGGGACAAGGGTCCCAATACGTGGCCATGGGCGCCGAACTGGCCGCGACTTACCCCGCGGCGCGGGCGGTGATCGACCGGGCGCGCGCTTTGCTGGGGGACGCGTACGTCGATGTTTTTCTGAACGGGCCCGAGGAAAAACTCAAGGACACCCGCTACACCCAGGTCGCCCTCTTCATCGTGTCGATGGCGGCCCACGCGGTGTTGAAGGGGTTGGGCGCCCGGGCCGATTTTACCGCCGGTCACAGCCTGGGCGAGTACTCGGCCCTGTGCGCCGCCGGGGCGTTCGATTTTGAAACGGGGTTGCGGTTGGTGAAGGCCCGCGGCGAGGCCATCGGCGCCGCCGCGGCCAAGGTCCCCGGGACCATGGCCGCCATCGTCGGCCTGGACCGCGCGGTGGTCGAGGGGATTTGCCAAAATGCCTCGTCCCACGGGGTGTGCCAGGCCGTCAACTACAACTGCCCCGGTCAAATTGTGATCGCGGGGGAAGTCGCGGCGGTGGAAGCCGCCGTGAAGGCGGCGCAGGCCGCGGGCTCCCCGAAATCCATCGTGCTGAACGTTTCGGGCCCCTTCCATTCGTCGCTCATGAAGCCCGCGGCCGAGGCCATGGCGGGGGAACTGGCGAAGGCGACGCTTCAGCCCCCGGTGGTGCCCGTGGTGATGAACGTCGACGCCCGGCCCGCCACGGAGCCCGGCGTCATTCGGACCAACCTGGTCCGGCAGATCGACCACCCCGTCCTCTGGGAGGACACGCTCAAGACGTTGTTCGCGGCGGGGGTGGAACGATTCATTGAAGTGGGCCCCGGGCGGGTGTTGTCGGGCCTCCTCCGGCGCACCGATAAGACCAAGAAATTTTCTAATATTGAGGACAAGAAATCGGCGGAAGCCGTTTTTGCCGTACCGGCCGCGGGCTGACCCGCGCCGAACGAAAGGACATTCCATGCGACTCAAAGACCAAGTGGCGTTGATCACCGGCGGGGCCCAAGGCATCGGCCGGGCGATCGCCGAAACCTACGCGCGCGAAGGGGCCCACCTGGCCCTCTGCGACGTGAACGAACAGGCCTGCCAGGCCACGGCCGAGGAGCTCGGGAAAAAATACAACGTCAAGACCCACGCCGCGAAGGTGAACGTCACGCTGATCGACGAATGCGAAAAATGGGTGGCGGCGGTCATCGAAAAGCTGGGCCGCGCCGACATCCTGGTGAACAACGCCGGCATCACCAAAGACAATTTGGTCATGCGCATGTCCGACGCCGAGTGGGACGCCGTCATCGCGGTGAATTTGAAAGGCGTGTTCAATTGCACGAAGGCCGTCAACCGGCCCATGTTCAAGCAGCGGGCCGGGCGGATCATCAACATCGCCTCCATCGTGGGGCTCATGGGGAACGCCGGCCAAGTCAATTACTCGGCGACCAAGGGCGGCGTCATCGCCATGACGAAAACCTGCGCCCGCGAGTTCGCCAGCCGCAACGTGCTCGTCAACGCCATCGCGCCCGGGTTCATCCGGACCGCCATGACCGACAAGCTCTCCGACGAACAGAAACAGCGGCTCTCCTCGGCCATCCCGCTGGAACGCCTGGGCGAGGCCCAGGACGTGGCCAACGCGGCGCTTTTTCTCGCCTCGCCCGAGAGCTCCTACATCACGGGGCAAGTCCTTTCGGTCAACGGCGGGATGTACATGTAAGACGCCCGCCCGCGGCGGGACCCGTTTAGCAAGCTTTTGTAGCGGCGAAGGAAGTTCAACGTGCGCGGGGCCCAACCCCCACGCTCGTTGGACCTTCCCAAGCCCATCACCCAAAAGGGGGAAACACGTGGCAGACGACATCGAGACAAAAGTGCGGGAAATCATCATCGAGCAATTGGGCGTCGACGCGGCGCAGGTCAAGACGGAGGCGTCCTTCGTCAACGACCTCGGCGCGGACTCGCTCGACACCGTGGAGCTCGTCATGGCGCTCGAAGAGGCCTTCGACATGGAGATCCCGGACGAAGAAGCCGAAAAGATTCAAACCGTCGGTCAGGCGGTCAGCTACATCCAGACCCACAAGAAATAAAATCGTTTCACAGCCCCGGGCGGACAACGCATCGGCCGCTCGGGGCATCCTTTTGACGGAGATTTGTCCATGATGAGCAAAAAACGCGTGGTGATCACGGGCCTGGGCATTGTCAGCCCCATCGGCATCGGCAAGGAGGCCTACCTCGACGCGTTGCGGAACGGCCGGTCCGGCGCCGGCCGCGTGACCTATTTCGACACGTCCACCTACCCCTGCCAAATCGACGCGGAGGTGAAGGGGTTCGTCGCCGACAACTTCATGGACAAAAAGAAGGTCCGCCGCATGGACCGGTTCACCCAGTTCGCCATGGCGGCGACGAAAATGGCGGTGGCGGATTCGGGGATTGATTTCTCGAAGGAAGACCCGGACCGTTGCGGCGCGATCGTGGGCTCGGGCATCGGCGGCCTCCAGACCATCGAGGCGGAACACAGCGTGATCCTGGAAAAAGGGATGAAGCGCGTGTCCCCGTTCCTGATCCCCATGTTGATTTCCAACATCGCCCCGGGTGAAATCGCCATTGAATACGGCCTCACCGGGCCCAACTACGCCGTCAGCTCGGCCTGCGCGACCTCGAACCACGCCTTCGGCGCGGCGCTCCGCCACATGCGCTACGGCGACGCCGATGTCTTGATCGCGGGCGGGGCCGAAGCGGCCATCACCGCCCTCGGGTACGCGGGGTTTTGCCAGGCCCGCGCCTTGACCTCCGGTTTCAACGACCGCCCGGAGAAGGCGAGCCGTCCGTTCGACAAGGACCGTTCCGGCTTTTTGATGGGCGAAGGCGCCGGCATTGTCGTGTTGGAAACCCTCGAACACGCCCTGGCCCGCAACGCCAAGATTTACGGCGAGTTGGCGGGATTCGGCGCGACCGACGACGCCTACCACATCACGGCGCCCTCGCCGGAGGCCAAGGCGGCCACCCGCGCCATGCAACTGGCCCTGGCCGACGCGGGCGTCCGCCCGGAGGAAGTCGATTACGTCAACGCGCACGGGACCTCCACCGAACTCAACGACAAGACCGAAACCATGGCCTTGAAAAAAGTGTTCGGCGAACACGCGCGCAAATTGGCCGTTTCCTCGACAAAATCCATGACGGGGCACCTGTTGGGCGCCGCCGGCGCCGCCGAGCTTATCGCGACCTTGCTCTGCATGGAACACGGGTTCATCCACCCGACCATCAACTACGAGACGCCCGACCCGGACTGCGACCTGGACTACGTGCCGAACACGGCGCGCCCCGGAAAGATCATGTGCGCCCTGTCGAACTCCCTGGGCTTTGGCGGGCACAACGCCGTGATTGTGGCGAAACGTTACCAAGGCTGATTCCCCCACGTGCCCCGCGCGGACACCGGTCCCCTGCAACGGTCGCTCAGGCACAAATTCAAAAACACCGCCCTGCTTGAGGAGGCGCTCACCCACAAGTCCTACGCGATGGAGCGGGGGGGCGCCGCATTCAACGAGCGGTTGGAGTTCCTGGGGGACAGCGTCCTGGCGGCGATCGTCGCGCACTACCTCTTCAAGCGTTACCCCGATGAAGACGAGGGCAAACTCTCAAAGCTGAAATCCCAGATCGTGTCCCGGTCCGCCTTGGTGTTGTGGGCCCGCGAGATCGCCCTGGGACAATTTTTGTCCATGTCCGAAGGCGAGCAGGCCACCGGCGGCCGGGAACGCGACAGCCTGCTCGGCAACGCCTTTGAGGCCCTGTTGGGGGCGATGTTCCTGGACGGCGGCTTTCCGGCGGCCCAACGCTTTGTGGTGCGCCTTCTCTCGAAGAAAAAGCAAATCCTCGAAACCGATCACAAAAGCCGCCTGCAAGAGATCATCCAAAAACGCTACAAAGTCCCGCCCAGTTACAACCTCGCCGAACAAAAGGGTCCCGACCACAACAAGGTTTTTGTTATGGAGGTCAACATCCGCCGCCGCTTGCTGGGACGCGGCGAAGGGCATTCGAAGAAAGAAGCCGAACAGGCCGCCGCTTTCGAGGCCTTGAAACGGATTCGAACCCATCGCATGGCCCCCCGCATTGATCCGCACCACATGGCGGAAGAAGAGACCCTTCCCCTTCCGTCCCCCCGGCGGCCCCCCCGCGGCTGACTCCCCGCGGCTTTCGTCGATCTTCCAACGCCCTTCCCGCGCCCTTTGGGCCGGGGAGGGCGCGTTGACTCTCCTGCCCGCGACGGCCGGCGCCGTCCCTCGCGTGGGCGAGCGAAGGGGACCGAGGCGCGGCGTCTTCCCCGGCGTCGCCGAGGGGGTCCGCGTGCGCCTCGACGGGGCCGCCGGGCGGGCGGAGGAGGTCGTTCCGGCGGTGCCCTGGAATTATGTTCCAGATCAGGTTTCTCGCCCCCCCAATTTTGTTATAGTTAGCGCTTTACGCAAGACCATTGAGGAGATCCCATGAATTATTTCCTTACCGAAGACCAACAGGCCATCATCGAGACCGCCCGGGAAATCGCCGAAAAGAAAATCAAACCCGTTCGCGAAAAACACGACGCCGACGAATCTTTCCCTTGGGAAATCGTCGAGGAGCTCCGCAAGGCCGATTTGTTCGGCGTGTATTTCCACCCCAACTACGGGGGGTTGGGCGGCGCCGGTTTTGAATTGGTCCTGGTGGTTGAAGAGTTGTCCAAGGCCTGCGGCGGCACCGCGCTGGCGTTGGCGGCCACCGCTTTGGGCGCCTTTCCGATCATCCTCTTCGGCACGCCGGCGCAGAAGAAAAAATGGTTGCCGGACCTGGCCAGCGGCAAACGGCTCGGGGCTTTCGCCATCACGGAACCGGAAGCGGGTTCCGATGCGACGGCCACCCGTTGTTCGGCGAAAAAAGACGGGGATTTCTACGTCTTGAACGGCGTGAAGAATTTTTGCTCGAACGGCGAGTCCGCGGAAATATACTCGGTGTTCGCCACGACGGACCTCAAGCGCGGCGCCCGCGGCATCACGGCGTTCGTGGTCGAAAAGGGCACCCCCGGTTTCACCTTCGGCAAGAAGGAAACCAAAATGGGCATTCGCGCCAGCACGACCTACGAACTGGTGTTCGACAACTGCCGCGTGCCGGCCTCCAACGTCCTGGGCAAAGAAGGTTTCGGCCTCTTCGTGGCCCAGGCGACCTTCGACATTTCCCGGCCCGGCGTGGCCGCCCAGGCCCTCGGCATCGGGACCGGCGCGATGAACGAAGCGCTGGCTTACGCCAAGGTGCGCCGCCAATTCGGCCAATCGGTGTTGTCGTTCCAGTCCTCCCAGCACACCGTCGCCAACATGGCCACGAGCCTGGAAGCCTCCCGCGCGCTCCTCTACAGCGTCACCCGGGCCATGGACGTGGATCTCAAAGCCGCGGTGGAAGCCTCGGAAGCCTCCGGCAAGACCGTTTACGAAGAGATGAAAAAAGCCTCCAGCGGCCGCTGGACCAAATACTCCGGCATGGTGAAACTGTTCTGCTCCGACACCGCCTTCTGGGTCGCCGACAGCGCCATCCAGCTCTGCGGCGGCATCGGCTACATGCGCGACTTCCCCGTTGAAAAATTCCTGCGGGATGCGAAAATCACGCAAATCTACGAAGGCACCAACCAGATCCAGCGCAACGAGATCGGCATGATGATCACCAAAGAACTCGCCGCCAAAGGCGATTAGGACCCCAAAGAAAAGAGAGACCCCCATGGGCCTTCACATCGTTGTTTGCATCAAACAAACCCCGGCGACGTCGAACATCCAAATCGACCCCGTGACCGGCACGCTGAAACGGGAAGGGATGGCGGCCGCCATCAATCCTTTCGACGAATACGCGATCGAAGAGGCGGTCCGCATCAAGGAGCGCGTTCCCGGCACGACGGTGTCGGTGGTGACCATGGGGCCGCCCCAGGCCGAGGAGTCCCTGCGGGAGTCCATCGCGCGCGGGGCCGACCAGGCCTTCCATCTCACGAGCCGCGCCTTCGCCGGCGCGGACACCTGGGCGACCTCGTACACCCTGCAGATGGGCATTCGAAAGATCGCCAAGGAAAAGGGCCCCGTGCATCTGGTGCTCTGCGGCAAACAGACCAACGACGGGGACACGGGGCACGTCGGTCCCGGCATCGCGGCCTGGCTGGATTGGCCCAACATCGCCTACGTTAAAAAAGTGGAAGCCATTGACGAAAAAAAGATCGTCGTCCACCGCATGATGGAGGACGGCGTGGACGTTTTGGAAATGGACCTGCCCGCCGTGATTGCCGTGGTCAAGGAAATCAACGAACCGCGCGTGGCCTCCCTCAAGGGGAAAATGGCCGCCAAAAAAGCCGTGGTGCCCAAGTGGACCGAAGTGGACATCGAGGCCGACAAAAAAAGCATCGGCCTCGGCGGCTCGCCCACGATCGTGTCCAAATCCTTTAACCCGCCGCCCCGCAAGGGCGGCGCCAAAATCGACGGCCCGACGCCCGAAGCCAAAGCGAAGGCCCTGATCGACAAACTCCAAGAAATGAAGCTGATCTAACCATGCCCAACACCATCTACGTTTCCAAACAACGCTGCACCGGCTGCACCTCCTGCGCGCGGGCTTGCCCCGTCTCCTGCATCGACATGGTGGACCGTCCGAAGGAACCGGGCGTCAACTGGCGCAAGCTCGCCGTCATCGACGAGGCCAAGTGCATTTTCTGCAACGCCTGCGTCGAGGCCTGCGACAAGCTTTATGAAAAGGGCAAAAACAAAGACGTCTTCCACGCCATCACGATGGTCAAGGAAAAAGTCGAGGGCCAGGTTACGGTCGACGTGTCCCTCTACAAAAACGTTTGGATTTTCGCCGAGGTCCGTCACGGGAAACTCATGCCGACGGCCTACGAGCTCCTGGGCCTGGGGAAAACCCTGGCCGGGACCTTGAACGAGAAAGTCGCCGCTGTCATCATCGGCAAGGACGTGGCCCAACACGCCCAGGATTTGATCGACCACGGGGCCGAAATGGTCTACGTGCTCGAACACCCGGGCCTCGACAACTTTGTCGACGAAGTGTACACCCAGCTTTTGACGGACCTGATCGCCCGGGAGAAACCCAACAAATTCCTCCTGCCGGCGTCGACCATCGGGCGCTCGTTTGGATCCCGGGTGGCCGTGGCGGTCAACACCGGCATCACGGCCGACGCCACGGAATTGTCGATCGATCCGGCGACCCGGATGCTGCACGCCACGCGCCCCTCCTTCGGCGGGAACTTGATGGCGACCATTCTCTGCGAAAAGCATCGCCCCGAAATGGCCACGGTGCGTCCCATGTCCTTCCCCCGGGCCCCCAAGCGGGACGGTCGCACGGGCGAGGTGGTGAAAGTCAACGTGGATTTGGGCAAGATCAAGCAACGGACCCGCTTCGTTCGCTTCGAGGCCGAAAAGGGCGAAGGCCAGGACATCACCGCCGCCGACGTCATCGTGGCCGGCGGGCGCGGGGTGGGGAGCGCGGACGGATTCAAATCCCTGGAGGCCTTGGCCAAGGCCCTGGGCGGGGCCGTGGCCGCCAGCCGAGCCGCCGTCGATGCGGGATGGATCCCCTACCGGACCCAAGTGGGCCTCACCGGCCGCACGGTGCGCCCCAAGCTTTACATCGCCGCGGGGGTCAGCGGCCAGATTCAGCACTTGGCGGGCATGAGTTCCAGCGAAGTCATCGTGTCCATCAACAAAGACCCGGAATGCCCCCTGAACAAACTGGCGACGTTTTCCATCGACGGGGACCTTTTTGAAATGATCCCGGCGCTCGTGAAGGAAATCGAAAGGCGCCGCGGCCATTGATTTAGGAGGAACAACCATGAAACGAGTGTCGCGACTTTTGGCCGTTGTGGGTTTCGCCGCCCTGTCGGGGTGCGGTTACAACCGGTTCCAGGCTCTGGACGAACAGGTCAAGTCCTCCTGGGCGGAAGTGGTCAACCAATACAAGCGCCGGGCGGATTTGATCCCCAATCTCGTGAAAACCGTCCAGGGGTTCGCTAAGCAGGAAAAAGACGTTCTTTTGGGCGTGACCGATGCGCGTTCCCGCGTGGGGGCCCTGAATCTGACTCCCGAGGCCTTGAACGACCCGAAGGCTCTGGAAAAATTTCAGGCCGCCCAAAGCGAATTGGGCACGGCCCTGCAACGACTTTTGGTCGTCTCCGAAAACTACCCCCAACTGAAATCGGACCAAAACTTCCGCGACCTTCAGGCCCAGTTGGAAGGCACCGAAAACCGCATCACCGTGGCGCGCAACCGCTACATCGGGGCCGTCCAGGAATACAACACCCTGGTCCGTCAATTCCCGACGAACCTCACCGCCAAGCTGTTTAAAATGGCGGTGAAGCCCACCTTCACCGTCGAGAACGAAAAAGCGGTGGAAACGCCGCCCGTCGTGGATTTCGGAACGTCCGAAAAATAGATGAACGCTCGGCGCTGGGTTCGCGCCGCTTTCCTTTTACTTCCGGTGTGGGCGGGGGCCCTGGCTCCCGTGCCGCCGGTTCGCCGGATCACCGACCTCACCGGCACCCTGACGCCCTCTCAACAAAGCGCCCTGGAGGCCACCCTCTCCGCCCTGGAGACCGAAAAGGGCGCGCAGGGGGCTGTCCTTGTCGTACCCACCACGCAACCCGAAGCCATCGAACAATACGCGTTGCGCGTCGCCGAGACCTGGAAGTTGGGCCGAAAGGGCGTGGACGACGGCGTTCTGTTGTTGGTGGCCAAGGACGACCGAACCCTTCGCATCGAAGTGGGCTACGGCTTGGAAGGGGCCCTGCCGGACGCCGTCTGCAATCAAATCATCGACGATTTCATCGTTCCGCGCTTTCGCGCCGGGGATTTTTACGGCGGGATCGAAACGGGCGTCGGGCTGATCGCCCGCCGTGTGCGGGGAGAACCGCTGCCCGCGCCGGCGGTCCGGCACACCCCCTTGAGTGGTGAAAAAATCAAAGGCCTTTTCATTTTTTGGCTTGTGGCCTTCGGTTTTTCGACCGCTCTTTTCGGAAAACGCCTCGGCCCTGTCGTGGCCGCGGTGGGAATCGGGGTGGCCGTGGCGTTGATGGTGGCGTTGGCGGTGGGCGCGATCACCGCTTTGCTGGCCTTGATCTTTGGGCTGTTGGCGGCGAACTCGAATTCCGGCCGGGGCGGCGGTTGGTCCAGCGGTGGCGGCGGGGGTGGGGGTTTCTCCGGGGGCGGCGGCGGGTTCGGCGGCGGAGGCGCGTCGGGGCGATGGTGAGAAAAATTTCAGCGTGGGTTCGTCATTTGATTCTGGCGCCCTTCGGGTGGCGGCGGGATTTTTCTTCGTCCGTGCTGGGGCAGATCGAGGCGGCCATCGCCGCCTCGGAAAAAAATCACGGGGGGGAGATCCGTTTCGTGGTGGAAGGGGCCCTGCCCGGGGCCGCGCTCTGGCGGAGGGTGGATCCCCGGGAACGGGCGGTGCGCGTGTTTTCGGATTTGCGGGTGTGGGACACCGAGCGGAACACCGGGGTGTTGATCTACGTGAACTGGGCCGACCGCGATGTGGAAATTCTGGCGGACCGGGGCTATAACGCCCTGGTCCATGCGGGCGAATGGGAAGCCGTTTGCGCCGCGATGGAAACCCATTACCGGGAAGGACGATTCAAGTCCGGTTCATTGGCCGGTGTGGAGGGCGTGGCCCGGATTATCGCGCTTCACTTCCCGCCGGGCGATCACAACCCCAACGAACTCCCCGACCGTCCTGTGGTTCTTTAACCCGGACTTTGCGATAGGACGCGGCATTCGACGAAGGGGGCCGGACTTTTTCTTCCTCAAAAAGTTCGTCCGATGTCCCTGCATCGACCTCACTTTTTTCGTCGAAAAAGCCGCGGCCCCCTTCGTCTCGCATCAGCGGCTCTGCCGCCCCAGGTGCCGGGAGCTCTGCGACCGGCCGGTGCTCGCGCCTATTGGAAAGTCCGGGTTAAAGGGGTCGGAGGGGGGCGGGGTGGGGAGCTGTGGCTCCTGGCCCCCCTTTGAGACGATTCGAGTGCGATTTTTCGACGGCACGCGGGGGCGGACCTGCCCGATCCGGGCCGTTGGAAGTTGAGGCCCGGGAGTTGGTCCGGCCTCCGTCGAAAAATTGCGCGAAGGCCGCCGGGGGACGCGTTTCTTTTCGTCCCTTTTCTTTGCGCGTCCAAAGAAAAGGGACCCGGGTCCAGGGCGGAGCGCCTGGGCCCTCTCTTTAAAAAGCCACGCTCGCCAAACCGTCCAACACTTCCCGGACGGTCACCGCCTTCAAACACATATTCCGTTCGTCGGGCGCTCGGAGACATTCGTTCTTCACACAGGGTACGCAGGGGATTTCCCGGTGTTGAATGACCCGGACGTGGGGGCCGAAGGGGCTCGTGGCGTGCACGTTGGAGGGCCCCGAGACCACCACGAGGGGCCGATCCACCGCCCAGCCCACGTGCATCAAACCCGATTCGTTGGTGAGGAGCGCCGCGCAATTTTTCAAAACGCCCGCCAGGGCGGGCAGGGTTGTCTTTCCGCAAAGGTTGCGCACCGGCCGCCGGCAGAGGGATTCCACCCGCGCCGCGACGGGGGCGTCCTCCGGGGCGCCCAAAAGAACCGCGCCGGCCCAGGACGGGGGCAACCGATTGATCGTCTCCGCAAAGCGCTCCGGATCCCAACGGCGCGCGGGCGCGCGGCTGCCCGGGGCCACCGCCAAAAGGCGGCCCGTCAGGTCGCCGGCCCACCCCCCGGGCGCGGGGGCCTCCGGGAAATACAAATCCGTCGATGGGACTTCCGCCCCTTCCTCGCCGATCAGGGCCAGATAAAGCCGCACGTAATGAAAGCGCTCGTCGACGGGCACGGCCCGGGTGAGGAGGAGGCGCCGGAAATCCGAACTCCAACCGACACGTTCGGGAATGCCCGCGAGCCAAGGCGACAGGGCCGACCCGAAGGAGGGGGGGAGGATGACGGCCCGTTCGTAACGGCGCTTCTTCAGTTCCCGGGCGGTCGCCCACGGGGACTCGCCGCGGGGGCTCACCCACACCGCGTCCACGCCGGGAGCGCCCTGGAACACCCCGGCCACCGACGGACGGCACAGGACGTCCAGGGCATGCCCTTGCGCGGCCAGGCGGCGGAGGAGCGGCGTGCACATCACCGCGTCGCCCAGCCAATTGGGCGCGCGCACAAGGATTTTCATGGGGTCATTTTAGCCCATTTTATTCCGTTGGGCCCGTTGGACCGGTTCTTTCGACCCATCCGGGGTTCCCACCGATCGGGAGAAGTCTTGGTTTTCAGCCTGGATCTTGCTAGGCTAACCCCAACACTCTTTCAGGGAGGCAATCTATGAAGAATAGCGTTTTGGCGGTGTTGGCTGTGACGGCGTTGGGTTTCGGAGCTCGGGCGGAGGAGATGGCGGCCCCGGTGTCGGTGGCGCCCGAAGTGACGGCGGCCCCGGCGGCGAGCGTGGAGCTTTTGAGCGCCGCGGTGGGCACCGGCGTCGAGAACCGGGAAATCGTGGGCGAAGGCACGACGTTTGCCGAAGGCCAAGTGGCGTGCCTCACGAAAGTCCAGACGACGGCCCCGACGACCCTTCACCACGTCTACTCCGTCGACGGGAAAGAAATTAACGACATCGCCCTCAACGTGAATGGGTCCCCCTGGCGGACCTGGAGCCGCAAAACGGTTTGGCCCGGCGCCTGGAAAGTGGAAATCAAGGACGATGCCGGCGCGGTGTTGAAGTCCATCGACTTCGAAGTCACCGCCGCGGCGGCCGCGATGCCGCCGGCCCAGCCGCAATAACGACCTCTTCGTGAAAACCCCCGGCGGAATTTTCCCCGCCGGGGGTTTCTTTTTGGGTATGGGGGCGTTTTTGCTTTTGGGGGCGGGGGCGCCGGCCTGGGCCACCGACCGCGGGTCCTTCACCTGGTTCCCCGTCGTTTTTTACACACCCGAGACCCGCGCCGGCCTGGGCGTCGGCGGCGTCCTCGCGCGTCCCCGCCGCTCCGTCGACGCGTCGATGGACCATCTCTCGTTTTACTCTCTTTACACCGCCCGCGATCAAAAAGCCTTGTATCTATTCCCGGAAATCTACCGGGGCCCCTGGAAGGCCCGGGCCCTTTTGGGATTCGTGGATTTTCCCGAGGACTATTTCGGTCAAGGGCCCGGCGTGTCGGACACCTCTAAAGAGTCTTACACGGTGCGGGAAATCCAGGCGCGCCCGACGTTGACCCGGCGGGTCGGGGGAAATTGGCGCGCGGGCGTGACGGCGGAGGTTCGGCAGACCCGACTGCGTGACCTCACTCCCGGCGGGGCCTTGGCCGCGGGGGGCGCGCCGGGCGTCGATGGCGGGGGGATGTGGGGCGCGGGTCCCGCCGTCGAATGGGACAGCCGGGACAACCTGTTTTCACCCCGCCGCGGCGTTTGGTTTCAAGCCGACGGCCTGATCTACGGGAACTCCTATCCCCACCGCGCTTGGACGCTGGACGCCCGGGGGTACCGGCCCGCCGGCAGCGGCGTCTTCGCGGCCCAGGTTGTTTACGCGACGCGGTCCGGGCGCGTTCCGTTTTATGATCTGGCTTTGCTGGAGGGGTTGCGGGGGGTGCTTTCCAATCAATACCGGGATCGGCGGTCGTTCTGTTTTCAGGGGGAATGGCGGGCGCGGTTCTCCCCACGGTGGGGCGGGGTGTTGTTCACCGGGGCCGGTTCCGTTTGGGGGGACCGGGTCCTGGCTTTAAGCCGGTTTCAAACCGCCGGAGGGGCGGGGTTGCGCTACCTCCTCAACGCCCGTGAAGGAATTTCCCTCCGGCTCGACCTCGGGGTCTCCCGGGGCGAGGTTCGCCCGTACTTCCGCATGCTGGAGGCCTTCTAGAAAGAGACGGAGACGGAAATCTCCGGGTAGCTGGAGGCGCAGTCGTCGGTGAGGGTTTCTTCGCAATTCAGCCGTTTCTCGTAGACGCCGCCCACTCCCGCGTAGGTGTTGGGGCCCAGGGGCATGTACACCCCGTAACGCGCGCCATAGGACCCCACGTCGTTCGCGCCCTCATAAAACGTGCGGCGATAAAACCCGCCCGCGTAGGGGTAAACGACTCCCAAACCTTGGACCACATAACGAAGGCCGGGGGAGACTTTGTAAATAGACGGGTCCTGGCCGAGCCAGACCTCCCCGTCCAGGCCGATTTCGAGGCCCCCGATGGGGAAATACCCCACCCCCGCCCCCACCACAGTGTAGGTTTTGCCCCCGCTGGATGTTGTCGAAGCGTTTAGTGTGCCCCGGACCCGGTTGGAGTCAAAAACGGAGGCGGACGCCCCCAGGGAGGCGGCTCGGGTCCCCCCGCTTGTCAAAAGTGTTGCCAAACAAAGGAAAAACGCTGATTTTTTCATAAAATCCCCTAGGGGTGGTGTCGTTGCTGGCTGAGTATACCGAATTTTGTGTTTTTTGGTTAAATTTACTTGACTCCGCCTCGTCCATAGGTAAAATATGCGCCGGCAAGAAACACTATACCAGTGGAAAAAGGTGGTAATAGATGTACTTAAAGCGCCTTGAGATGGTCGGGTTCAAATCCTTTGCGGAACGCACACGCCTCGATTTCGAGAGCGGGGTCACGGCGATCGTCGGCCCCAACGGCTGCGGCAAGTCCAACGTCGTCGACGCCATCCGCTGGTGCCTGGGGGAGATGAGCGCCAAATCCCTTCGGTCGAAAGTCCTGCTCGATGTCATTTTCAACGGGGCCGCCAACCGCGCTCCCTCCAATTTGTCCGAAGTGTCCCTCACCTTCGACAATTCCCAAAACCGCCTGCCCATCGATTACGGCGAAGTCACGGTCACCCGGCGTCTTTTCCGGAGCGGCGAGTCCGAGTATTTCCTCAACAAAACCCAGTGCCGCTTGAAAGACATCAAAGAGCTTTTCCTCGACACCGGTATCGGCGAAGACGGCTATTCCATCATCGAACAGGGCCGGGTGGAAGCCGTTTTGGCCGCCAAACCCGAGGAGCGCCGCGAGCTGTTCGAAGAGGCCGCCGGCGTCGCGAAGTACAAAGCCCGCCGGGAGGAAGCCCTGCGCCGGCTTGAGCGCACCCAGCTCGACCTTGACCGCCTGGCGGACGTGATCGTTTTGACCAAAGAACAGATGGACAAAATCGAGGCGGCCGTCCGCAAGGCGCGCAATTTCCAAAAAGCCCAGGACAGCCTGAAGGCCCTTGAGATCGCCCACGCCCTTTACGAATCGAAGCAGTTGGAAGAACAAATGGCCGCCATGCGCCAGGCCATGACGGTCATGGAAAACGACCTTCACGCCAAGACCACCGCCACCGCGCAAAAAGAAGCCGAACTCACCGACCTGCGCTGGAAGGAAACCCAGATGTCGGAGCGGTTGGTCGAAAGCAACCGCACGCTTTCGGAAATCGACGGCGCGATTTCCCTCGCGGAGCAGCGCCAGACCACCGCCCGGGAACGCCAGGCCGAAATCACCCACCGCGACCTCGTCCTCGACGGCGAAATCGCCCAGGGGGCGACCCGCCGCGCCGAACTGGAAAAGTTGGCGGAGGAGATCCAGTCCGCCCTCGCCCTGGAGGCGGAAACGGCCCGCCAATCGGCGGACGTGCTCTTGAACGTGGAAACCGCCTACAAAGAAAAATCGACCCGGCTCGACGAGATTCAAAACATCGCCAAACAGGTGCAGGACGCCCTCTGGAAAAACACCCAGGAGCGGACGAAGTTGAACAACGATTTGGTCGCCCAGCGGTCCCTGGAGTCCCGTCTGGAGATGCAGTTGTCGACGTTGGCCAAGGACCGGGCGAAGGTGGAGGAGCGCCTCGCGCAATTGAAAGGGGCCCTGGCCCAGGCCGAAACGGAAGCGGCGGAGAACCGCGCCTCCCTCGAACAGGCCGAAGCGGCCGTCGCTGCCGCCCAGGCGGAAGTGCGCGCCCGCGAAAGCGACGTGGCGTCGGCCCAATCGGCCGCCTCCAAACACCAGGAAGATTTGTTCCGCGCCCAGGCCCAATTGGACGCGCAGGAGGAATGGGAGTCCTCGGACGTCTACGCCCGGGGCGTTCAGGCCGCCTTGGCGGCCGGTCTGCCGGGCCTGCACGGGCCCGTGGGGCGCTTGATCTCGGTTTCCACCGCCGACGAGGTGCTGGTGCGCCGCGCTTTGGGCGTGCACGTCAACGACCTCGTGGCCGAAACCCTCGAGGACGCCCGCGCGGCCCTCGCCCACTTGACCCAAGGCGGACACGGCCGGGCGCGCATTTTGGTCTTGAACCGCCTGCCCCAGGGCGCCGGGCCGCAGCCGGTGGCCGTTGGCCAGAGGGCGTTGATCGACATGGCGAAGGCGGACGCGCGCTTTGAGCCCGTGGTCCGTTATCTGCTCGGCGGCTGGATTTCCGCCGACGGCGCCCTTTACGGCGAAGGGGTGGTGGAGGGCGGGGCCGACGGATCGACCGGGCCCATCTTCGACGCCCTCCGTCGGGAAAATTTGCAGAGGGAAATCGGCGCGCTGACGGCCGGGTTGGACGAGGCCCAAAAGGCGAAAGTCCGGGCGGGCGAAGCCCGCACCGCCGCCCAGGCGGCCTGGGAAGCGGCCCGCAAGGCCCTCGAGGGCGCTCGGGTGCGCTCCAACGTCAAAGCCCAGGACCTGGAGCGGTTGTCCGGCCAGGGCGACCTCCACGCCGAAGAATTGGGGTTGATCGACGCCGACGCCGTGAAGGCCCGGGCGGAGGAAACGAACGCCCAAACCGCGGCCCAGGTGTTGGAAGCCCAATTGGAGAGCGTGCGGGGCGAGGAGAACCGCCTCCGCCACGAGTGGTCCCAGCTGCAGGAAACGTTGAAATCCCACCAGGCGGAAACCTTCACCGCCTCGTCGGAATTGGCCGTCGCCAAGGAACGCGCCCACGGCCACGGGGAGCGCCTTCGTTGGAAGGAAAAACAGCGCGCCGACGTGGGCGCGGAGATCCAATCCTTGGCTCTGGCCCTCGACGCGAAGACACAGGAGCGATCCGGATCGGCCGACCGGGTGCGCGAGCAAAAGCGCATCGAGGAAGAGACCGACGCCGCCATTCGGGACCTGATCGCCCAGCGCCGATCGGCGAACGAGGGGCTCGAGACCGTGCACGGCGAGCGACGCGTTTTGGTGGAGGCCCTGGCGGCGTCCCAAAAGGCCCTCGCCGACCTGCGCCAGCAAACCGAGGAAATGCAGGCTCAGTTGCACGAAAAGAAATTGCAGCACTCCCACGCGGAGTTCCGGCGGGAATCGGTGGAGACCCATCTCAAAGACAAGTATGTGTTGACCATCGCGGAGGCGCGGGAGGGGCACCCGACACCGGCCGAGGCGGTGCCCGCCACGGAATTGGAAAAACTGCGCCGCCGGGTGGAGGGCCTGGGCCCGGTCAACCTGACGGCCCCGGAAGAGCACGCCCAACTGGAGGAGCGCTACAACTTCCTGCTTTCCCAGCAGCAGGACCTCGTGAAGGCCAAAGAGGATCTGTTGAGCACCGTCCAAAAAATCAACGCCTCGACCCGCCAGAACTTTAAAGAGACCTTCGACAAGGTGCGCGAGAACTTCCGAAACATCTACGGCCAGTTGTTCCCGGGCGGCGAGGCCGACGTGCGCTTGACGGACGAGACGGACGTTTTGAACGCCGGCATCGAGATTTACGCCCAACCGCCGGGTAAAAAACTCACCAACATCACGCTTCTCTCCGGCGGCGAGAAGGCCCTGACGGCCGTCGCGCTCCTGTTCGCCTTCTTCATGGTGCGCCCCGCGCCCTTCGCCATCCTCGACGAAGTTGACGCCCCCCTGGACGAGGCCAACGTCACACGGTTCATCACGTTGATCAAGGCCTTCACGGAGAAATCGCAGTTCATCATGATTTCCCACAACAAGCGCACCATGGAAACCGCCGACACGCTGTACGGCGTGACCATGGAGGTGCAGGGCGTCTCGCGCATCCTCTCGGCGCGTCTGAAAACCTTGGAAGATCGCCGCGCGGCCCAGAGCCCCGAAGCGGTCCTCGCCGCCGGCCAGACCGCGTAATCCGCGCCCCGTTCGTGTCGCCCCGCTTTGGTTGCCTGGGGTTCGCCATCGACGACCTGTCGAGGGCGGACGTCGTCGCGCGCGCGCGCGCCTGGCGCGCCGAAAGCCTCCCCCGTCAGATCATCACCGCCAACCCCCTTATGCTGATGGCCGCCCAAAAACACGCCGGCCTGGCCGCCGCGTTTCGCGCGGCGGACCTCGTTGTCGCCGATGGGGCGGGGGTGTTGTGGGCGGCGCGTCGGCGGGGCCGCCGGCTCGAAAAGATCTCGGGCATCGATTTGATGGACGACCTGTGCGGCGCCGCGGCGGCGGAGGGGGGACGGGTGGGCCTGTTGGGCGCGGCCCCCGGGGTGGCGGAGGAGGCCGGCGCCGTCCTCGCGCGGCGACATCCGGGTTTGACGGTGGCCCTGGCCTTGGACGGGTACTTCTCGCCCGCGTCCGAGACCGACGTGGTGGCCCGCGTGGCCGCCGCCGGCGTGGACACGCTCTTTGTCGCCCTCGACACCCCCCGGCAGGACGATTGGATCCATCGCCATTTGCCGCGCTTGGGCGCGCGGCTGGTCATGGGGGTGGGGGGAAGTTTTGATGTCCTGTCGGGCCGGCTTCGTCGCGCGCCCCGATGGATGCAAACCATCGGTTTGGAATGGCTGTTCCGTTTGTCGCAAGAACCCCGCCGTTGGCGGCGCATGACGGCGCTTCCCCGCTTCGTCCTTCAAATCCTGAAAAACACTTGAAACCGGTCCGAATCCCTGTTTAGCTTATAGGGACGTATGATAAAAATTCCTTTCATGGATGTTCGGCAAGGCCAGGAAGACCTGCGCGGCCCCATCGGGGCGGCCGTGGCGCGGGTGATGTCCTCCGGGGTCTACATCCTCGGCCCGGAGTTGGACGGTTTCGAGCGCGAGTTCTCCAGCTATTGCGGGGCCCAGCATTGCATCGGGGTGTCCTCGGGCTACGACGCGCTTTACCTCATTCTCCGCGGGTACAACATCGGTCCCGGGGACGAAGTCATCGTTCCCGCCCATTGTTTTATTTCCCTTTGGTTCACCGTGAGCGCGGTGGGGGCCGTGCCGATTCCCGTGGAGCCCGATCCGCGCACCTTGAACATCGACCCCGCCAAAATCGTCGAAAAAATCAATTCGCGCACCAAGGCCATTGTGGCGCTTCACATCTACGGCCAACCCGCCGACATGACCCCCCTGCTGGATGTGGCGCGGGCGCGCGGCGTGAAGGTGATTGAGGACATGTCCCAGGCCCACGGGGCCTATTACCGGGGCCGGCGCGTCGGCAGTTGGGGCGACGCCGCCGCCGTCGATTTCTACCCCACGCTCAACCTCGGCGCGGCGGGCGATGGGGGCGCCGTGGTGACCAGCGACAACGCCCTGGCCGAACGGGTCCGTTCCCTGCGGAATTTCGGTGCTAAGGGGAAGGTGTTCGGTTTGGAAATCGGGATCACGAGCCGTTTGGGGGAACTTCAGGCCTCGGTGCTGCGGATCAAATTGCAGCATTTGGACGTCTGGAACGAGATCCGCCGCAAACAGGCGGTCGTCTACCAGACCGCCCTGGAAAAGGCCCCGGGGGTGATTCGCCCGGAAGTGTTGAATTTCGAGGGGGCCGATCACGTGTGGCACCGCTATGTGATCCGCCATCCGCAACGGGACGTCCTCGCTCGGGCGCTCCACACGGCGGGCATTCAAACCATGGTCCATTACCCGGATCCACCCCACTTCGCGCCGCCCTATTTGCGGGCCACGCCCGGGGTGGGCGGCTATCCGATCACCGAAAAAATGTGCCGCGAGGTGTTAAGCCTTCCCATCGGCCCGCATTTGACCGTGCCCCAGATTTTGCAGGTGGCCCAGGCGGTGTCCCGGGAGGCGCATCTTTTGCAAGGACAAAACCCCGATCCGGCCCAGGTCTCCCTTTCGAACCCGAAGCCGCCGACCCAGGAAGTTCCCGCCCCCAGCGTCCCTCCGAGTCTCGCCGGAATCCCCCTTCCCAAACCGCCGGTCGTCAACACCCCCGACCAGGCGGACAACATCCGATAAGTCCGTCAAAAAGATAAAATAACTCCCTTGTGGATGGCCCCTCGGGGGCCTTCCGCCCCTGTTTGATCCCGGAGACACCGATTTGATTTTGGAGGATTCCCTTTCCCAGGGTTGAGCGAAAGCCATGAAATTCATAAAAAGCGCGATGTGGGTTTCCCTCGGGATCGCCCTCGGGCGGCTGGCCGGTTTCGTTCGGGACGCCAGCCTGGCGGCCCGTTTCGGGGCCCAGGGGCCGGCGGACATCGCGGTGGTCCTGTTGCTCGTTCCCGACTCGCTGCTGAACCTGCTCGTCGGGGGAGCGATGTCGGCGGCCCTGATCCCGGAGTTCGCCCGGTTGGGGCGGGGTCTTCGATCCCGCGCGCTCCTGAGCCAGGCCTTGCTCTATAGCGGCGGGCTCGCCCTGGCGTTGGTGGTCTTGATGTTCGTGTTCGCGGGACCGGTTCTGAGCGTGCTCGCGCCCGGGTTTTCGACGGAGGCGCGCGCGACGACGCTTCCGCTTTTTCGCACGGCCCTGTGGGCCATCCCCTTGACCTTCTTGGCCGGTGTGACCACCGCCTTTTTGCAATCCCGCCATCGTTTCTTGATCCCGGCCCTGGGCACGTTGTTTTTCAATTTGGTGCTGATCGCCGCCATTCAAGCGGGATCCGGTCATGTCAACCCGTTGTCGATCCTCGCGGCGGCGGTGATCGCGGCGTGTTTGTTCCGTCTGGGCAGCCAAGCCGTCGCCATTGGCCCCTTCGCGGTGGCCCCGCGTTTTTTCCGTTGGCCCCTTTTCCATTCCGATTTGTTGCGGCGGTACGGACAGGCGGTCGCCGCGGGCAGCTTTGTGGCCCTGGTGCCGATTCTGGCAAGATCGGCCGCCAGCTTGACCGCCGAAGGGGGCATGGCCCTCTTCAATTACGCGGCCAAACTCGTGGAACTCCCTCTGGGGGTCGCCATCACGGTGCTGTCCGTGGCCGTGTTCCCTTTGTTGAGCCACGCCTTCGCGCGGGGTCAGGAAACCGGACCCCTGTTGAGGTCCTCTTTCCGCTGGGTCCTGGCCGTCTCCGTTGGGCTGATGGTGAGTTTATTCGTTTTTCGAAGGCTTTTCGCGGAGTTGGCCTTCGGGTGGGGCCGCATGACCTCGGCCGATTTAGACCGGCTGTCGGTGTTGTTCGGTATCGGGCTGCTTTCGTTGCCTTTTCAAGGCCTGGCCGGTATGTTGATGGCGGTGTTCAACGCCAAACGGGATACCGCCGCCCCTTTCCGCGTGAACGCGGTGGGCGCGCTTTTGTTTTTTCCTTTGGCGCTCGCCTTCGCGTTCCCCTTGAGCGGCGGGGTTCGGGGGGTCATGGCGGCCCAGGTCGTCGTGTTTATGGGGACTTGCGCGCTGCAGTCGTGGTTGTTGGCCCGTCGCCACGGCATCGGACTGTCGAGCTTTTTACCCCCGGTTCGCGTCGCCGGGTTTTTCTTCGTTTCCCTGTTGGCGGGTGGGGGCGCGGCTTGGCTGAGGGACCACTGGGTTTTGGCGACCGTCCCGCGGGTGACGCTGGCCGGGGGAACCGGCTTGGTTTTGTTGTTGGCGGGCTTGGGGATGCTCGGGGAAGGGGCGGGTCTCCTCGCCCGGTGGAGGGCCCGTGGGGCTTAAGCTTCTGCTGATCACCAACGATCCGACGCTCGCCGCCTTTGCGGTTCAACAGGGGGTCGACCGCGTCTTTGTCGATTTGGAGGTGTTGGGAAAACACGAGCGGCAGGGTCATCGTGACACGTTGATCTCCAGCCATTCCCTGGCCGATGCGGCCAAGGTGCGCTCGGCGTTGGGGGGGGGCGAATTGCTGGTCCGGCTCAATCCCGTTCATCCCGGCAGCGAGGCCGAAATCGACGGAGCCATCGCGGCCGGAGCGGACCTCGTGATGTTGCCCATGTTCAAGACCCTGGCCGAGGTGGAGCGGGTGGCCCACCGCATCGCCGGGCGTTGCCGCTTCGTTCCATTGGTGGAGACTCCGGCCGCGTTGGATTTGGTCCCCGCGCTCACGCGCACGAAAGGGGTGGACGAGTTGTACCTCGGGCTCAACGACCTCCATATGGGGTTGGGACGGGATTTCATGTTTGAATTGTTGATCGACGGCACCGTGGAGCGCTTCGCCGACGCTTGCCGATCGGCGGGAACCCCCTTCGGGTTCGGGGGCGTTGCACGGGTGGACGAAGGCCTGGTGTCCGGTCGCCTCGTTTTGTCCGAGCACGTCCGTCTGGGGTCCTCCTCGGTGATCCTGTCCCGAACCTTCCATCGGTCCTCCCAGAATTTGGAAGACGCCCTTGCCAACGTGGATTTTGGAAAAGAAATTGCCCGGTTGCGGGAGGCGGAAAGGGCGTTGTCACGTCGGGCCCCAACGGAAATCGACGCCGATCGCCGCGCCCTGGAAAAAGCCGTTGCGACAGTCCGTGACAAGATCCGCGCTGGGGCGCAACGATGAAGCGCTGTCGGGGTGTCGGGATTTCCAGGACCGCCGTGTTCCTCTCCTGGTCGCCGTCGGCGTTGATCGTCCGGGACTTCCGATTCAACTCCCAAGGCCCGGGGGATGTGCGGAATTTTCGTTTTTTATCGATGGATTCAACGTGGTTGGAATTGAAGCAATGGGCGCGCACGAAAAGGTTTGTCAATCCGTTTGTGCCTATCGTCGAGTCCTCCGGCTTGCCCGTGCACAGTTAGATGGGCTCCGCGATGTCGAATTCTCTTGTTCACCCCAAATATCGAGCGGACATCGACGGACTACGGGCCGTGGCGGTCTTGTCCGTCCTTGTGTTCCACGCTTTCCCCGGGGTGTTGCCCGGCGGATTCATTGGCGTCGATATCTTTTTTGTTATTTCGGGGTATCTTATTTCCACTATCATTGTTTCCAGTTTGGGCAAGAATAAATTTGGTCTCTTGGAATTTTATGGTCGGCGAATAAAGAGGATATTCCCGGGGTTGATTTTGGTTTTGTGCGCGGTGATCGGGGGCGGGTGGGTTATATTGTTTTCAACGGAGTTTGAAAGGTTGGGCAAGCACGTCGTGGGGGCCACTGGCTTCCTGTCGAATTTTCTTCTGCAGAAAGAGTCCGGATATTTTGATGTTTCTGCCGAAACCAAACCCCTGTTGCATTTGTGGAGCTTGGCTATAGAAGAGCAGTTCTATTTGATTTGGCCCCTCTTTTTGATGGCCGTCCATCGGGCGCGGTTGGGTTATTTCCCCGCCACAGTGGTTTTGGGGGTTGTTTCTTTCCTCGCGAACCTCTATTTCACTTTTGGCAACGCGTCAAAGGGGTTTTATTGGCCCTTTGGACGATTTTGGGAGCTGTTGGTGGGGGCATCGGCCGCCCTCCTTCTACTTAGGCAACCTGTTATCGAAAAAAACCGAAGGGACCTATTCTCGGCGGTCGGCGCCCTGCTTTTATTGATCGGGTTGATTTTCTTGAATAAGAGAACACTCTTTCCGGGGTTCTCGGCTTTGATCCCGACGATGGGCGCCTTGTTGATGATTGTGGCGGGCCCGGGGGCATGGATCAATTCGTTGGTTCTTTCCCGTCGTGTGTTGGTTTGGGTTGGCCTGATAAGTTATCCGCTCTATTTATGGCATTGGCCTTTGATTTCGATGGCGAAGATTAATTTCGGGCCTGTGGGTCCTTGGGCCATGGGCCTGATAATGATTTGTTCATTTTTCTTGGCATGGTCAACGTATGTCATTGAGCAGCCCATCCGATTTGGAAAAAAACGTTTTCCTTACGCCACATCGCTTTTGATCGCTATGTCTTTTCTTGCGATCGCTGGGTTGTTTATTCAGTCAACCGGAGGGCTCCCCGATCGGAGGGTCAATCGTATTTTTGACAAATACGCCGGATCGATCAAAAGAACGGAACGTCAGAAAGATTGCTTCGATATCGAATACGCATACAAAACGGAAGGAAAATGGTTTTGCGAATTTGGGCAGGGGCGGCCGGTCTTGTTTGCCTACGGGGACAGCCACGCCTTGAGTTTATTGCCGGCGTTGGAAAGCATAGCTTCCCGGGAGGGAATAAAAATTCTTTTCACGGGAGCGAGTGGATGCCCCCCGTTGTTGGGCGTCCAGTCCTTAAGGGGCGAGGAAACAATTCGGCGACACAACTGTTTTCAATTGAACGACAGGATCGCCCGCTATGTCGATGAGAATAAGATTCCCGGCGTGTTGCTCATCGGCCGATGGTCTTACTACACCGGGAATTCATCGGGCAAGGAGGAATGGAACCCGATCGCAAAAGGAGATGTCGCCTCCTTTCCTGCAACGATTGAGACTTCTCGGGCAGATTTGGAATACGCGGTGGATAAAACAATGGCGCAATACACGGCCAAGGGGGTGAAGGTGTTCGTTGCTGAAGACAACCCCCAACAACCCATGGACCCAATCCTTGCGCTTCGGCGTTCGAAAGGAACGGTGGAGTCAATCAACGCCTGGGCGGTTTCTCGGAACGAACACGCTGTTCGCCAAAACCTGCCGAACGCTCTTTTGAATAAAGCCGTGCGCTTTTACGGGGCGACGCCAATTTCATTTGATTCGGTTTTGTGTGAAAGGGATTCGTGCCCTTTCGTTGAGGGTGACCAATTTCTCTATTTTGACGATGACCATCTTAGCGTGACGGGTTCTTCTCGCATCGAACCAGTTTTGCGGGCATCGATGGCGTCGTTATGGGAATCAATAAAATGATTGAAAAAATAAACCAGCAACAGAATGACGTCGGTTCTCTTCAGCGTCAATTGGAAGCGACACTCTGATGTGCGGCATATTCGGTTTTTATCAAAGGGAGGGGGCCCCGCTTCCGCCCGGTTTGGCCGAGGCCATGGGGCAGACTTTGGTTCACCGGGGACCCGATGACGTGGGCATTTTCACCCGTCCCGGCGTGTCCCTTGGCAACCGGCGTCTTTCCATCATCGACGTCGCCGGGGGGCACCAACCCTTCGTCTCGGCGGACGGGCACATCGCCGTCGTGCAAAACGGGGAAATCTTTAACCACGTCGAATTGGCCAGGGGTTTGGCCCGATCGGGTCACCCCTGCGCCACCCACAGCGATACGGAAGTCCTCCTCCGGCTCTACGAGCGCGACGGCATTGGTATGGTGCGGCATCTCAACGGGATGTTCGCCATCGCGCTGTGGGACGGCCGTTCGGGCGACCTCCATCTGGTGCGCGACCGCATCGGCGTTAAACCTCTCTATTTGTACGACGAGGGGTCGCGTCTTCTTTTCGCCTCGGAAATCAAAGCCTTGTTGCGGGCGGGTGTGCCACGGCGACTCAACGAGGAAGCGCTCCATCATTTTTTAACCTACAACTACGTGCCCCCCCCGCTCACGATGTTCGAGGGCGTGGTCCATCTGCCGCCGGGCCACCGGCTGCGTGTATCAGGGAAAAACCGGGAAATGACCCGCTGGTGGGACTTGTCCTCCCAACGCCCGCTGGATCGGAGCGAGGGCGAGTGGATCGCCGAATTCAACGATGTTTTGGACGACGCCGTCCGCCTGCGTCTGCGGTCGGACGTGCCTTTCGGGGCTTTTTTGTCGGGCGGCGTGGATTCGAGCACCGTGGTCGGCGTCATGCGCCGCCATTTGAAAGAACCCGTTCGCGCCTATTCCATCGGGTTCCACGAAGAGCGGTTCGACGAATCGCCCTTCGCCGTGGAGGCGGCCCAGCGGTTCGGGGCGCGGCACGTTTTGCGCAAGGTGGACGCGAACATGTTGGACCTCTGGCCCCTCGTCACCTGGCACAACGACCAGCCCCACGGGGACATCTCTTTTTTGCCCACCTACCGCGTGTCGCAACTGGCCGCCGAGGAGGTCAAGGTCGTTCTCACCGGGGACGGCGCCGACGAGTTGTTCGCGGGGTACGACAAATACAAAACCTTTTTCACCGGCCGCGGCGCGGACGCGGCGCCGGAACAGGTGTTCCGTCGTGCCTACTACGAAAACATCTCTTTGTTCTCGGACGTGAACAAGGGGACGCTGTACGCGCCCGCGCTGGCCGACCGGTTGCGCGGGGTCGAAAGTTCCGCGATTCTGGCGCCCTTGTTTGAAGAGTCCGCCGGGATGGACCGGATCAATCAGGCGCTTTACATCGACGCCCGTTTCTTGCTTCCGGGCAACAATTTGGTGAAGCCGGATCGCATGGGCATGGCTGTGTCCATCGAGGCCCGCACGCCGTTTCTGGACTACCGCATGATGGAATTGGCTTTCCGCATGCCGGGCTCGTTGAAACTGGCCCACGGGGAAACCAAATACATTTACAAGAAGGCCGTTCGCCCCTTGATCGGCGATGGATTGACCGATCGGAAAAAGACCATGTTCACCGTGCCGGTGGGGGAATGGTTCCGCGATCGATTGGGCCCCTTCTTGGAGGCCGTGTTGTTTTCCCCCCGAACCCACGAACGGGGTTTGTTTCGGCCCGAGATTGTGCGCGCGTTGATCGACGACCACCGCGCGGGGCGCGCCAACCGCACCCGGGAATTGCGCGCCCTGATCGCCGTGGAACTGTGGGCGCGGATCTTTCTGGACGGGGACGGGGCGCGGTGTCCCGGTTTGGCCGATCTCGGAGTGGATCCCGAATTGGTCCGAATTGGAAGGACCGGTTGACTGGCGGTTGACAAGGTTCAGATCGGTTTGGGAATTGGAGATCCGGGGTCAAGTTAAAATGTTTCGCACTGACCTTCTATAGCGAGGGCTTTTTTATGTACAAAAACAATCGAATTCTCGCGTTGATCCCTGCGCGCAGCGGGAGCAAGGGGTTGCCCGGGAAAAACCTCAGGCTTTTGGGTGGGAAACCGCTCATCGTCTGGTCTGTCGAGGCGGGCCTTCGCTCCCAACACATTGATAGTGTCATGGTGACAACCGACAGCGAAGAGATAGCGCGGGTCAGCAAAAAAGCCGGGGCGTCCGTTCCTTTCCTGCGACCGGCTCGGTTGGCGAGTGACGATTCCCCGACGTTTGAGGCGGTCGCCCATGCTCTTGAATATTGCAAGCGACATCTTGGGAAAATATACGATTACATTGTCTTGTTGGAACCCACCTCGCCATTGAGGGAGAGGGGAGATATTGATAGGATGATCGAAAAACTTGTCGATAATATCAAGAAATACGATGCGATCATCAGCGTTGGTGAAGTTCGGGAGCACCCTTCACTGCTTAAACGAATCCGGGGGGGGAAACTCCAGCCCTTTTGTCGGGGCCTAAAAGCCACTTCACGGCGCCAGGACAACGCGCCGGCGTATTTTCCTTTTGGTGTGGCGTATATTGTTCGAACGAGCGTTTTGTTGCGCGAAAAAACTTTTTATCCTCGGAGAAAGACGTTTTATCTAATCCAACGGCACCAAAACTATGAAATTGACGATTTGTGTGATTTTCTTTGCGTTGAAACCATATTGAAACATCGGGAGAAAAAGCGATGAGGTTTCTTGTGATGGGGTTGGGGTCCATGGGAAAGCGCCGGATCCGTTGCCTGAAGTCTTTGGGCCATGTCGATATCACGGGATTTGACTTGCGCGCGGACCGTCGAGAGGAAGCCAAGGAAAAACACGGGATTAAAATCCTCGATCGGTGCGATTCGATCGATCCGGAATACGACGCTGTCGTTGTTTCCGTTCCGCCGGATGCTCATCTTGAGATCGTCCGGCGGGCGGTGGCGGCCGGCGTGCCGAGTTTTGTCGAGGCAAGTGTTATTTTGGAAGGCTTGGAGTCTTTGGAAAAAGAAGCCCTCGCGGCGAAAGTGCTTGTGGCCCCGTCCTGCACACTGCGTTTTCACCCGGCCGTGCGCGCCATTAAAAAAATCGTGCGCGATGAGGAATTCGGGGGGTTTACAAATTTTTCCTACCATTCCGGACAATACCTGCCCGATTGGCACCCTTGGGAAAACGTCAAGGACTACTATGTTTCAAAAAGGGAGACGGGCGGGGCGAGAGAAATCGTTCCCTTTGAACTGACTTGGCTGACGGATGTTTTCGGGCCTCCGGTCGCGGCGCGGGGACTGCGTGGGGCAACAATGGACGTCGGTGCGGACATCGATGATACGTACACGATCGCCCTTCAATTCCAACGGGGTTTCGGGTCGTTGATGGTGGATGTCGTGTCCCGTTACGCCGTGCGGACGCTGACCCTCAATCTGGAGCGGGGGCAGGTCGTTTGGAAATGGGACGAACCGAACATTCGTGTCTACGACGCGAGTTCTTGTCGGTGGTCCGTCCGGCCGTATCAAGTGGAGCCCGCCCATGAAGATTACAACCCTCATATCACCGAAAAAATGTACGTTGAAGAATTGATGGCGTTCGTCGAGGCTGTTCAGGGAAAAAGCGGTTTCCCGCACAGTTTGTCTGAAGACATCGGCGTCTTGCGCGTGTTGGCGGACGCCGAACGCGGTTGAGCCAAAAAGAGGGGGCCGTTGCATGGGAAAATCACAAGATTTGTATCGCACGGCGAAGGGACTCATTCCCGGTGGGACGCAATTGTTGTCCAAAAGGCCGGAGATGTTTCTTCCGGATCTTTGGCCCGCCTATTACAGTCGAGCCAAGGGATGTGAGATTTGGGATCTGGATGGAAATTCTTTCCTTGACATGACCACAATGGGAGTTGGCACGTGTGTTTTGGGATACGCGGACGATGACGTGAACAGGGTCGTGAAGGAAATTGTGGACGCCGGAAACATGTCCCTTTTGAACGCCCCGGAGGAGGTCGCTCTGGCGCAACGGTTGTGCGCCTTGCACCCGTGGGCGTCCATGGCGCGTTTCACACGGAGCGGGGGCGAGGCTATGGCCGTGGCGGTTCGCCTGGCGCGGGCCCGAACCCGGCGTGATGTGGTCCTCTTTTGCGGTTACCATGGATGGCACGATTGGTATCTCGCGGCGAATTTGGGGGAAAACACCGCTTTGGATGGGCATCTGTTGCCGGGGCTTTCCCCCCGCGGGGTTCCCCGCGCTTTAAGAGGGACATCCCATCCGTTTAAGTACAACGACACGATGGATTTCGTTCGGTTGATGAAAACATACACGGGCGAGGTGGCCGCGGTCGTCATTGAGCCGGTTCGAAATATGGCCCCCTCCCCGGACTTCCTTTCCGCCATTCGTCAAGAAACCAGAGCCCAAGGGGCTGTTTTGGTGGTGGATGAAATAACCGCGGGTTGGCGGCTGAATTTGGGGGGCGCTCATTTGCACTTTGGAATCGAACCCGATCTGGCTGTGTTTGGGAAGGCGTTAAGCAATGGATACCCCCTGGGCGCTGTGATTGGCAAGCGCGACGTGATGGAGTCGGCGCAAGAAACATTTATTAGCAGCACGTATTGGACCGATCGCATTGGCCCCGCGGCCGCCTTGGCCACGTTGGAGAAAATGGAGAAAATGTCTGTCCCCGTGCATTTAAGCGCCGTTGGAAAAAGAGTGCAGGAGGGGTGGCGAGCGGCAGCGAAGGTGTTCAAAATTGACATAGAAATTACCGGCATTTTGCCGTTGAGTCATTTTTCCTTTTTGCATGAAAAGGCATTGGTTCTAAAAACGCTTTTCACCCAGGAGATGCTGGACCGCGGTTTTTTAGCCAGCACCTCGTTTTACGCGTCTCTGGCCCACGGTGAAGAACAGATGGGACGTTATTTGGAAGCGGTCCATGATGTGTTCTCCCGCCTCGCAAAGGCTCTTGCGACAGGGAACCCGGAGGGGGCCTTAAGAGGGCCGGTTTGCCACTCCGGGTTTCGGAGGCTCGCTTGAGCCTGACTCCACGGACATTGCCGTTGAAAGGTAAAGTGGTGGTCGTGACGGGTGGTGCGGGGCGGCTTGGGAAGTCGTTTGTTCGTGGAATTGTGGCGAACGGTGGGGTGGGTGTTATTGCCGATGTCGATCGATCGCTTGGCGCCCGCGTGTTAAAGGAAATTCAAACCGATTTTCCTCAGGGGCGGGTTGATTTTATTGCCGTTGACATAACCAACAAGCCTTCGATTTGTTCTTTGCTCGAAAAGACGGCCACCCGGTGGGGACGAATTCACGGTGTGGTGAATAACGCCTATCCCAGGAATCGGCGTTATGGACGTCCTTTCGACAGGGTCACCTATTCGGACTTTTGTGACAATGTCTCGCGGCATTTGGGGGGATACTTCCTCGTCGCTCAGCAGGCGATCGGTTACTTTAAAAACAATGGGGGAGGAGCCATTGTCAACATGGCGTCGATCTATGGTGAAACAGCCCCCCGGTTCGAAATATACCACGGAACGGAAATGACCATGCCCGTGGAATACGCTGCGATTAAATCCGCCGTGATTCATTTGACGCGGTATATGGCACGTTATTGCCGAGGAATGAAAATAAGAATCAACACCCTCAGTCCGGGCGGAGTCCTCGATGGACAACCCACGCTTTTCGTGGATCGATACAAAGCGCATTGTTTAAACAAAGGGCTGCTGGACGCCGCCGATGTTGTCGGGTCATTGATTTTTCTCCTTTCCGATTCGGCCCGATACATAAATGGTCAAAACATTGTCGTTGACGATGGGTTTACCCTCTGAGGTGAAGAACGAACTTCCCACGGTTGGGTCCCATCGGCGGGGGCGGGTGTGCGCGGGGTCCGGATTTTCAGTCGGTTGCCGTTTTCTCCTTTACCGAAGCGGCCTATTCCCGGAAATGAGACAAAGTCCAGCTCCTGTGATGGGGTGGTCATGAAAAGACTGTTTGATGTCCTCTTCTCACTGTTGGCCATTGTTTGCTTGTCCCCTCTCTTTGTTTTATTGGCTCTCGCGGTCCGTTTCGAATCAGAGGGCCCCGTCTTTTACCGGCAACCTCGGGTGGGACGAAGGGGAAAACTTTTTCAAATTCTCAAATTTAGAAGTATGGTGATCAATGCGGACCAACTGGGTCCTTATTACACTGTCCCCGGGGACAAACGGGTGACGTCGGTCGGGCATTTCCTCCGAAAAACGAGTCTCGACGAATTGCCTCAGCTTCTTAATGTTTTTTGGGGTGAAATGAGTGTTGTCGGCCCGCGCCCCGATGTCCCGGCACAAAAAGCCCTTTACTCGGAAGGCGATTGGCTCAAGCGGATGTCCGTTCGCCCGGGAATTACGGGCTTGGCCCAAGCCGTTCTGCGGTCATCCGCAAGCGATGACAAAAGGCGTTCTTTGGATTTGGAATACATTGACAGGGCCTCCTTTTGGTTTGACATCAAAATTCTCTGGATGACCTTGCGAACCGTCTTGAAAGGCAGTTGTTGATGGTTGTGGTGATCGCCCCCGTCCCGTTAATTTTTCAAGCGAATGTTTTTCGGGTGATTTTCCCGCGCTGTATTGGATTCGCTTCCGATGCCGTTCGGGTGGGTTCGCGGGTCCGGCGTTGAGGAGGGCGCGGGTGAGTAAACCGGCCACGATTCTTTTCGTTGCGTACGGGGGCGGACATGTGAATATGATTCTCCCCGTTGTCTCCCGATTGAGGGAACAAAGGACACACCGCTGTGTCACTCTCGGATTGACCACCGCGGGCCCCGTGTTTCATCGCCATGGCGAGCGAAGTCGAGGTTTCGCCTCCATCATCCGTCCCGAGGACGAAGAAGCCCGGGTCTGGGGAAAAACGCTGATGCGTGAGTTGCCCTTTAACGGGGATGTCCCGGAAGAAGAGAGTGTGGCGTACCTTGGCCTTTCGTATCAAGATTTGGAGCAAAGGATGGGAAGGGAAGCGGCCGCGCAGCAATATGGAGAGTCCGGTCGACAAGCGTTTCTCCCTTTGGGCCCCCTTCGTCGTTTTTTTGACGATGTGCGGCCCGACGTCGTTGTTGCGACCACATCGCCACGTGCGGAGGAGGCCGCGATACGCGTGTCCCAGGAGCGGGGGATCCCCTCTCTTTGCATTACCGATTTTTTTCAATGCAGGTCCTTGGAACGCCTCTCCTTGCCGGGGTACGGGACGCGCGTCTGCGTGATTTCAGAATCGACAAAAAAATGGTTTGTCGCTCGGGGGAGATCGCGCGATGAAATTGTGGTGACGGGAAACCCCGCTTTTGATTCCTTGGTTTCTCCGGTGATCCGGAAGGCCGCTCAAGGGTTGCGGCGCAAAAAAGGCTGGGAAGGAGAGCGCGTCGTTTTGTGGGCGTCCCAGGTCGAGCCTTCCCGCAACCCTTTCACCGGCCGGAGGGGGGACCCCACACTCCCGCGGCGCATAGAGGAGGAACTGCGCGGGGTGATTTCCCGACGCCGTCATTGGCGGTTGATTGTTCGGCCACACCCCAATGAAAACAGGTCCAAGTTCCAGACGTCGGAAAGGGTGGAAATTTCCCCGTCGTCAGACCCCCTCCATGTGTTGTTGCATGCGGTGGATGCTGTTGTGATAATGACCTCGACAGTTGGTTTGGAGGCGCGGTTGATTGGGAAACCGGTGGTCAGTGTGGATGCGTCTGTTTTTTCGCAAGACACCCCGTTTTCAAAAGTGGGGTTGTCTCGTGGCGTGAGTGATTTGCACAAGCTGGAGCGGGCCCTGGAATCGGCTTTGGCCTCTCCCCTCGAAATCCCGGGGGGCTACGCCGCTCCGGGAAATGCCACCGAGGCGGTGGTGGCTCAGATCGAAAAACTGGCGAGAGGGAGAAGCGGTCTGTGACGCCGTGCTTCCTCATCGCGGAAGCGGGCGTGAACCACAACGGTTCCCTGGAGAATGCCTTGCGTTTGGTGGGCATCGCGGCCGCGGCCGGGGTGGACGCCGTCAAGTTTCAAACCTTTTCCGCCGAGCGGTTGGTGACACGTGGGGCCGCGACCGCCGCCTATCAAAAGGAACGCACCGGAACGGCCGACCAATTTTCCATGCTTCGGGCGCTGGAGTTGTCCGCCGAGGACCACCGTCGATTGGCCGATCGCTGCGCCGCGAAAGGGATCGAATTCCTTTCAACGCCCTTCGATGAGGAGGCCGCGGATTTCCTGGTGTCCCTCGGGTGCCGACGCATGAAAATCCCCTCGGGGGAAATCACCAACCTGCCTTTTCTTCGCCACGTGGCCGCCAAACGGTTGCCTGTGATCCTGTCCACCGGGATGAGCGATTTGGAGGAAGTGCGCGTGGCCGTGGACGCCCTGGTGGAGGCGTTCGGTGGAGGCCTATCCGGCGACGCCTTGGTCTTGCTCCACTGCACGTCGAGTTATCCGGCCCCCCTGGCGGATGTCAATTTGCGGGCGATGCGGACCCTCGCCGAAGCGTTCCGCCGCCCGGTGGGCTATTCGGACCACACGCCGGGGATTCTCGTCGCGCCCTTGGCGCGCGCGTTGGGGGCCGTGGTCATCGAAAAACATTTCACTCTGGACCGCTCTCAGCCGGGGCCCGATCACGCGGCGTCCCTTGAACCAACGGAGCTGTTCGAATGGGTCCGCCGAATCCGCGAGGTGGATGTGGTTCTGGGGGCCCCCGAAAAAAAACCCACGGAGGCCGAATTGGTCATGCGTCGAGCCGCGCGCCGCAGTTTGGTGTTGGCGGTGGACGTCTCGTCGGGGCGGCCTCTCGCGCGCGAGCATTTGTCGATCCGGCGGCCGGGCACCGGGTTGGCGCCGGCGGCGTTGGAGTCTACGCTGGGGCGTTGCCTTAAACGGGACGGGAAGGCGGGCGACGTCGTGCGTCCCGATGATTTGATCTGACATGCGACGCGTTCACTATTTGACCGGCACCCGGGCCGATTTCGGCTTGATGCGTTCGACTTTGGAAAAAATTCGCCAATCGACGGATTTGGGCCTGGGGATCCTGGTCACCGGCATGCACCTTGATGCCCATTACGGGAACACCGTTCGCGAGGTGGAGGACAGCGGGCTGCCCCTGGTCGCGCGGATTCCCGTGTCTTTCGCCGGCCACGACGGGGCGGCCATGGCGAAGGCCATCGCCACCACGTTGAACGGTGTTGTGGACGCCTGGCGAACGGAGCGTCCCGACGCGCTTCTGCTCTTGGGCGACCGGGGCGAAATGTTGGCCGGGGCGCTGGCGGCGCTTCACCTCAACGTCCCCATCGTCCATTTGCACGGCGGTGAACTTTCGGGGACCGTGGACGAACCCATCCGCCACGCGATTTCCAAACTGGCCCATTATCATTTTGTCGCCACCGAAAAGTCGCGGGAGCGGTTGGTCCGCATGGGCGAGCGTCCCGAAACGGTTTTTGTGACGGGGGCGCCCGGGTTGGATGGGATTGATCCCGGCCCCACGTCGCGTGTCGACTTGGCCAAAGAGGCGGGTTTCGATCCCCAACGCCCGATCGCCCTGGTCGTTTTCCATCCGGTGGTTCAAGACGCTCTTGCCGCCGGCGCCCAGGCGCAAACGCTGTTGGCCGCGCTCGAAGACGTCCCGTCCCTTCAGGCCCTCCTGTTGATGCCCAACGCCGACGCCGGGTCCGAGGCCATCCGCGCTGTGTTCGCGCGGGCCGGCGCGCGCTTCCAGGGCCGAGTGCATTTGGGGCGGGAGGTTTTTCATCGATGGATGGCCATCGCCGATGTCCTGGTGGGGAACTCCAGCAGTGGTATCATAGAGGCCGCTTCCTTTGGTTTGCCCGTGGTGAACGTCGGCGACCGACAAAAGGACCGGGAGCGGAATGTTAACGTGCGGGACGTGCCGGTCGAAAAGGACGCCATCGCGACGGCGGTGTGCGCGGCGTTGAGCGGCCCCCGGCCCCCCGCGCAAAACCTGTACGGGGACGGGCGAACGGGGGAGCGCGTTGTCGACCTTTTGCGGCGGATTTCACTTGGACCGGAAAATTTGAGGAAGCAAAATGCCTACTGACTTGTTTTTGCTCGGCGCCGGCGGACACGCCAAGGTGGTCCTGGCGTCCTTGCTGGCGACGGGGGTACGTCCGCGAATCTTTGACCAGGCGCCCGCTCGGCCCGGGGAGTCCCTGTTGGGGGTTGTCGTTGAACCCTGGGCTTTGGAGGGACTGCCCTCCACGGGGCACCTGGCCATTGGGGACAACGCCGCCCGCGCGCGAATCCTCGGCGACCCAGCCCTCCAAAAAATCCATTGGCGTTCCGTGGTCGATCCCCGGGCGGCGGTGGGTTCCAGCGCGGTGCTGGGCGGCGGGGTTTTTGTGGCGGCCCAGGCGGTCATCGGCCCCGAAGCGATAATTGGCGTTTGCAGTATTATCAATCACGGCGCGGTGGTGGACCACGATGCGCGGGTGGGGGCCTGCTGTCACATCGCGCCGAACGCCACGTTGGGCGGTGGCGTGGTTCTGGGGGACGGCGTTTTGGTGGGGGCCGGGGCGGTGATCCTCCCCGGACTGTCGGTGGGCGCGGGGGCTGTCGTTGGCGCCGGCGCGGTGGTCACGAAACCGGTGGCGACCGGCGTCACCGTGGTGGGGGTCCCCGCCCGACCGAAGGTTCCCCGATGAAGTCCATCGACGCCCTGTTGGTCCACAAAGGCCTCTCGGCGCGGGAACTCCTGTCGCGCATGGACGTCGGGGCCCAGGGGATTCTTTTGTTGGTGGACGCGGACGGCCACCTCCAGAGAACCATCACGGACGGCGATTTGCGCCGGGCCCTCCTCAAAGGCGCGCCGCTCGACGCGCCCCTGACTTGGCCGGACCAAAAGCCGATCACGGCCGGCGAAACCGATTCCGAGGCCCGGTGGTTGGCCGCGATGCAGGCCGCCGGGATCAATCAAATCCCGCTGATCGACGCGAGCGGCGTTCCGGTGGGATTGGTGCAGTTGCGCGATCTCGATAAGCCCATTCTCCTATCGACGCCTCATATGGGGGAACAAGAGTTGGATTTCGTCAACCAGGCCTTCGACACGAATTGGATCGCGCCCCTCGGGCCGAACGTCGACGCCTTTGAAAAAGAACTGTCGGAACACGTGGGCGCCGGGCACGCCGCCGCCGTCAGTTCCGGCACCGCCGCCATCCACTTGGCGTTGGTGTTGTTGGACGTCAAGCCCGGGGACATCGTGTTCTGTTCTTCATTGACGTTCGTGGCCAGCGCGAACCCGATCCTTTACCAGGGGGCGACCCCGGTGTTCATCGATTCGGAACCGGGAAGTTGGAACATGTCCCCGGCGGCCTTGGAGCGGGCCCTGCGGGACCACGCCAAGCGGGGGCGGGTTCCCAAGGCGGTGTTGGTGGTGAACCTCTACGGGCAAAGCGCGGACATGGAGCCCTTGCTGGCCCTCTGCGACCGACATGGTGTGCCGGTGGTGGAGGACGCCGCCGAGTCCCTGGGGGCGACGTACAAAGGGCGAGCCAGCGGAACCCTGGGCCGGATCGGAATCTACTCTTTCAACGGGAACAAGATCATCACCACGTCGGGGGGGGGCATGTTGGTGTCCCAGGACGAGGGCTTGGTCCGGCGCGCGCGCTTTTTAGCCACCCAGGCCCGTGACACCGCCCCCTGGTACGAACACACCACCGTGGGTTTCAATTACCGAATGAGCAACGTGTTGGCGGGGATCGGGCGGGGCCAATTGCGCGTGTTGGGCGACCGGGTGCGGGCGCGCCGGGCGATTTTTGACCGGTATCGTCGGTTTTTGGACGGGTGCCCCGGTGTGGGGTGGATGCCCGAGGCGGATTTCGGCGTCGGCACGCGGTGGCTGAGCGTCATGACCCTGGACCCCCGGGGGACCAAGCGGACCCCGGCCGAGTTGATCGACGTCCTTTCTCGGGAAAAGATCGAGGCCCGGCGTGTCTGGAAACCGATGCATCGACAGCCCCTATACCGGGATCGGGCGTACTACCCCCATGGGGAGAACGACAGTTTCAGTGATCGGGTTTTTGAGGTGGGGGTGTGTCTTCCGTCCGGGTCGAACACAACGGACGGGCAAATAGATAGAATTTGCGACGTCATCGGTAAGACGTTGAAATAAACGGCGTTCACCACTCCGCCAAGGACCCTCCTCTTGAAATTGAAGAAAATGTTGGTTTTCCTACACGACGTGGCCTGGGCCGGGGCGGCCTGGACGATGGCGTTCCTCCTGCGTTTCAATTTTTCAATTCCCCCCGACAACATCCAAAGCCTGAAATGGTCCCTGGGGATCGTGCTGACCGTCCACGCGATCGTGTTTTGGCGCTACGGGCTGTACCGAAGCCTTTGGCGATTCGCCAGCCTTCCCGACCTGCGGCGCATTTTTGCCGCGGGGATCGTGGCGACCCTCGCCTCGGCCATGGCGATGTTTCTTTATCACCGTTTGAATCAAATCCCCCGGTCGGTTTTCGTGATGCACCCGTTGCTCCTGGTCTTCGCCATGGGCGGAAGTCGCTTTTCCTACCGCTCCTGGAAAGACGGGCATTTGATTTCCCTTCGCAAACTCGCGGCCACGCCGGTGTTGGTGTTGGGCGCCGGTCACGCGGCGTCGCTCCTCCTGCGGGAACTCGCCCGGGGCGGGGATTGGCGCGTGGTGGGCCTTTTGGACGACGACCCCATGAAGAAAGGGCACATGTTGTCCGGCGTGCCGGTGTTGGGATCCATCGCCGACCTGACCCGCCACGCCGAGGAACGGGGTGTGAGGCAGGTGATCATCGCTTTGCCGTCGGCCTCGCCGGCCCGGCGACGGCATGTGGTGGAAACCGCGGCGGCGGCCGGGCTCTCCGTGTTCACCGTTCCGGCCATGGAGGACATCATGATGGGGCGCGTGGCGATTTCGCGCGTGCGTCCCGTCCAGTTGGACGATTTGCTGGGCCGGGGTCGGGTGAAATTGGACGACGCCGGACTTCATGATTTGTTGACCGGACGTCCGGTGCTCGTCACGGGCGCCGGCGGTTCCATCGGGTCGGAGCTCTGTCGCCAGATCGCGCGGTTCGGGCCGTCCTTGCTCCTTTTGCTGGACGCCAGCGAGTTCGCCCTCTACCAGGTGGAGCAAGAGTTCCGGGAAAAGCACCCGAACGTCAAAATCGTCCCGCTCACCGCCGATGTACGGGATCCGGAGCGCGTGGAGGAGATTTTTTCCCGGCACCGTCCCGAGGTCGTTTTTCACGCCGCCGCCTACAAGCACGTCCCGTTGATGGAAAACGACAACTGTTGGGAAGCCGTCAAGAACAACGTGGGTGGCACGCTCTGTTTGGCGCGGGCGGCCCAGACCCACGGCGTGTCGAAGTTTGTGTTGATCTCCTCCGACAAGGCGGTCAATCCCACGAACGTCATGGGGGCCACCAAACGGTTGGCTGAAATCGTTTGTCAGGCGTTGCAGACCCCTGACGGCACGCGCTTCGTCACGGTGCGTTTTGGCAACGTCTTGGGCAGCACCGGAAGCGTCATCCCCAAATTCCGGGAGCAAATCGCCCGCGGCGGGCCCTTGACGGTCACCCACCCCGACATCACCCGTTATTTCATGTTGATCCCCGAGGCGGCGCAGCTGGTGTTGCAGGCGGGCTTGATGGGGCGCGGGGGGGAGATTTTCGTGTTGGACATGGGCGAGCCCGTCCGCATCCTTGATCTGGCCAAGGACATGATACGCCTGTCGGGACTGACCGAGGAAGAGATCAAAATTGAAATCACGGGACTGCGGCCCGGGGAAAAATTGAAGGAAGAACTTTTGGCGGACCAGGAACACACCCTTCCCACCCCGCACCCCAAGGTGCGGGTGGCCCGGGCGCGCGCGATTTCGCCGGCCGACTGGGAGGACATTCGTCGCTGGGTGGAATTCGCGGGATGCTTGGAAGATGAGGACGTGCGCCGCGGATTGCGGCGTTGGATCCCCGAATACGCGCCCGCGCGGCACGCGCCTTTGATCGGCGTTTCCGAGGGCGCGGCGTGAAAATACTTGTCACCGGCGGCGCGGGGTTCATCGGGTCCCACGTGGTCGACGCCTACGTGGCCGCGGGACACGCCGTGACGGTGGTCGACGACCTTTCCACGGGTAAGAGGGAGAACCTGAATCCCAATGCCCGTTTTGTAAAAGCCGATATCGGGGCGCCCGCCCTGCGGGGGGTGTTCCGGCGCGGTCGGTTCGATGTGGTCAACCACCACGCCGCCCAAATCGACGTTCGCCGGAGCGTGGCCGATCCGTTGAACGACGCGCGGATCAACGTCCTGGGGCTGATTTATGTTTTGGAATTGGCGCGCGCGCACGGCGTCAAGAAAATGATTTTTTCAGCCTCGGGCGGCACCTATTACGGCGAATGCCCCCGTCCCGCGCGTGAAGCGGCGGTTCCGGCGCCGCTGTCCCCCTACGGCGTGTCAAAATTGGCGAGCGAATACTATTTGCGCGCCTACCGCGCCCTTCACGGGGTGGATTACACGGTGTTGCGCTACGGCAATGTCTACGGGCCCCGCCAGGATCCCCACGGGGAGGCCGGCGTCGTGGCGATTTTTTGTCAACGCCTTCTGGCGGGCAAACCGCTTTGGGTTTACGGCGACGGGAAGCAGAAACGCGATTACGTTTTCGTGGAAGACGTGGCGCGGGCTTCGGTGGCGGCGTTGCGGCGGGCCGGAGGCGAGTCGGTCAACATCGGCGCGGGACGGGCCGTTTCGGTCAATCAATTGGCCCTCACCCTGGCGGAGGTCCACGGCGGCCGTCCCCAAATCCTTCACAAACCGGCGCGCCCCGGCGAGCTGTTTCAAAGCTGGATGGACGTTCGAAAAGCCCGGCGGGTCTTGGGATGGCGCGCTGGAATCGGGTTGGCGGAGGGTCTCGCGCGCACCCACCGGCACATCGCCCGGGCGGCGGGACGGGGACGGCCCGCGGTGTTTTTAGACCGCGACGGCACGTTGAACGTTGAAAAAGAGTACCTCCACAAACATCGGGATTGGGTCTGGATCCCCGGGGTGATTTCGGCGTTGCGCGCTTTGCAACGCGGGGGCTACCGCCTGGTGGTGGTGACCAACCAATCGGGCGTGGCCCGGGGGTATTATAAAAAAGCCGATGTCGACGCCTTGCACCGCCGGGTATCCGCTGATCTCCGACGGCGGGGCGTGGCGCTGGACGGGATTTATGTTTGCCCCCACGGTCCCGCCGATGGGTGTGAATGCCGGAAACCCGAACCGGGGATGTTGTTGCGGGCCGGACGGGAGTTGGGGTTGGATTTGGCCTCTTCCTTCATGGTCGGCGATAAAGCCGCCGACGTCGTCGCCGCCCGGCGCGCCGGGGTCTCTCCGTTGTTCGTTCGCACCGGCCACGGCGGGTTGGAAGAAAAGCGTCTTCCGGCCGGTGTGCGGCGGTTTAAAAATTTGGCCGACGCCGCCCGGCATGTGTTGGCGCGGGGCGCCGTCCTTTGAGGGCGCTCCTCCTCCTGGGGGGGCTCGGGACGCGGTTGCGTCCCTTGACCCTGGAGCGGCCCAAGCCGCTCCTGCCCATTCTGAACCGCCCCTTTCTCGCCTATCAAATCGATTTGCTCAAGCGGTTCGGCGTGCGCGAAGTGATCTTGGCTTTAGGGCATCAGTCCGCGCATTTTCGTCGAAAATTGGGGGACGGCCGCGCCTGGGGCGTTCGGTTCATTTACAGCGTGGAAAAAGAACCGCTCGGAACGGGCGGCGCCATGCGGCTGGCCCGCCCCCATCTCACTGAACGGTGCTTTGTGTTCAACGGGGATATTTTCAGCGATTTTGATTTGGACGCGATGCGGGCGCACCACAAGAAAACCCGGGCCGAGGCCACGTTGGCGTTGGTGGAAGTTCCCGACCCTTCGGCCTATGGCCTCGTGGAGACCCGGGCCGACGGGTCGGTGGTTCGTTTCCTTGAAAAACCCGCGGGTCCGGTGTTCCCGTCGCGAACCATCAACGCCGGGTGTTACCTGCTTGAGCCCGGCGTCTTCGACGCCATCCCCGCGGGGCGCGCGGTGTCCGTGGAGCGCGAGGTGTTCCCGGGCCTTTTGGCGGGGGGGCGGCGCGTGGCGGGGTGGCTCCACCGGGGGTATTGGTCGGACATCGGCACTCTTTCGAGTTATGTGGCCACCCACCGGTATTTGCTGTCCGTCCGGAGGGTCGGGGGGGCGGCGCGGCGGCGGGATTGGATGTGGGCCGACCGGGGGGCCGTGATCTCCTCCCGGGTCGAGTCCCGCGGCACGGTTTTGGTGGGGGCGGGGGCCCGGGTGGCCCCGGGGGTTCGTTTCGACGGACACGTCACCATCGGGGCCAACGCGCGGGTCGGCGCGGGGGCCCGCTTATCGGATTGCGTGTTGCTGGAGGGCGCCCGGGTGGGCGCCCGCTCGGTCGTGGAGCGGTCCATCGTGGGCGCGGGCGCGGCGTTGGCGCCGGACGGCCGCGTGGCCCCCGGCGCGGATTCGCCCGACGAGCCCGGCCTGTTCGGGTTTTCCTGAACCGATCGGCGACCGGCCGAAAACTGGTATAATTCCGCCTTCCGAATCAAAGACCCAAGGAGTTCTTCATGCGTCGTGACAAGTACGTTTTTACCTCGGAGTCCGTGACCGAAGGCCATCCGGACAAAGTCTGCGACCAAATTTCCGACGCGGTGTTGGACGCGATCCTCAAGGACGATCCGAAGGGCCGCGTCGCCTGCGAATCGTTCGTCACCACCGGCCTGGTGGTGGTGGGCGGCGAGATCACCACCCACACCTGGGTGGACGTGCCCTCCCTCGTGCGCTCGGTCATCGCCGACATCGGCTACACCGACAAGCGCTTCGGTTTTGATGCCTCGAGCTGCGGCATTTTGAACGCCATCGGCCGCCAGAGCCCGGACATCGCCCAGGGCGTGGACACCGGCGGCGCCGGCGACCAGGGTTTGATGGTGGGATTCGCCTGCGACGAAACCGAGGATTTGATGCCCACCCCCATCAGCCTGGCCCACGCCCTCACCCGGCGTTTGGCCGATGTGCGCAAGAAAAAAACATTGCCCTACCTCGGCCCCGACGGGAAATCCCAGGTGACCGTGGAATACGAAGACGGCGAGCCGCGCCGGATCGACGCGGTGGTGCTCTCCAGCCAGCACGACGAATCCATTTTGGACAAGACCGGGAAAAAGATCACCAACCGGTCCCGGGAAGACATCATCAACAAAATCATCCTCCCCGTGTTGCCCAAAAAGATGTTGGACAAAAACACGAAATTTTATGTGAACCCCACCGGGAAATTCGTGGTGGGCGGCCCCGAGGGGGACACCGGCGTGACCGGCCGGAAAATTATCGTGGACACCTACGGCGGTTGGGCGCCCCACGGCGGCGGCGCCTTCAGCGGCAAGGACCCCACGAAAGTGGACCGTTCGGCCTGTTACATGGCGCGCCACGTGGCGAAAAACGTGGTGGCGGCGGGCTTGGCCCGTCAATGCACCGTGCAGTTGGCCTACGCGATCGGTGTGGCGGAACCGGTCAGCGTGATGGTGGACACCCACAACACGGGCTTGTTGCCCACGGAACAAATCGCCGGGGCCGTCCGGGACGTCTTCCCGTTAACGCCCAAGGGCATCATCGACTACCTCAAGTTGCGTCGCCCTTTCTACCGCAAAACCGCTTCGTACGGCCATTTCGGCCGGCCGGACCCGGACTTTTATTGGGAAAAGACCAACAAGGCGACCGAACTCAAAAAGCGCTTGCGCGCTTAATTTTTTTTTCACGGAGACCCCCATGAAACACGACGTCAAAGATTTACGCCTCGCCAAAGCCGGGGAGGCCCGCATCGTCTGGGCGGAACGGGAAATGCCCGTCCTGCGGTTGATCCGGGAGCGGTTTAAAAAGCAGAAACCCTTTAAAAACATCCGCATGGCCTGTTGCCTCCACGTCACGACGGAGACCGCCAACCTGGCAATCACCTTGAAAGAGGGCGGGGCGGACGTGGTGTTGTGCGCCTCCAACCCCCTGTCGACCCAGGACGAGGTGGCCGCGGCGTTGGTGAAAAATCACGGCATTCGGACCTACGGCATCAAGGGGGAAGACAACAAAACCTATTACAAACACATATTCGCCGCCCTGGACCACCGCCCGCAGATCACCATGGACGATGGCGCCGACGTGGTGGGGGTGTTGCACAAGGAACGCCCGGACCAATTGGCCGATGTGATCGGGGGGACGGAGGAAACGACCACCGGGGTGGTTCGTTTGCGCGCCATGGAAAAGGAAGGGGTGTTGCGGTACCCCATCATCGCCGTGAACGACGCGCTCACCAAGCACATGTTCGACAACCGATACGGAACCGGCCAATCCACGCTCGACGGAGTGATTCGGGCCACCAACGTTTTGTTCGCCGGAAAAACCGTGGTGGTGGCGGGCTACGGATGGTGCGGCCGGGGTGTGGCGAGCCGCGCGCGCGGCATGGGCGCTCACGTGGTGGTGACGGAAATCGATCCGTTCCGCGCCCTTGAGGCCGTCATGGACGGGTTTGTGGTGAAACCCATGATCCAAGCCGCGGTCGAGGGAGACATCTTCATCACCGTGACCGGGGACATCGGGGTTTTGCGCGCGGAACATTTCCGAAAGATGAAAGACGGCGCCATCCTCTGCAATTCCGGCCACTTCAATGTGGAAATCGACATTCCCGCTCTGGCGAAAATGGCCAAAACCAAACGGGAAGTGCGCCCCTTCGTGGACGAATACCTGTTGCCCGGGGGCCGTCGGATTCACATCCTGGGGGATGGCCGCCTGATCAATTTGGCCGCCGCCGAGGGTCACCCGGCGAGCGTTATGGACATGTCCTTCGCCAACCAGGCCCTTTGCTCGGAGTTTATGGTGAAAAACGCGCGGTCGCTCACCGATAAAGTTTACAGCGTGCCGGTGGATATTGATCGCGAGATCGCCCGGTTGAAATTGGCCGCCATGAAGGTGGGGATCGACGTGTTGACCCCCGAACAGAAGAAATACCTGGAGAGCTGGCAGGAAGGAACCTGACGACCGATTCTTGGATGGATCAACCCCCGGGGCGTCTGTTCCGGGGGTTGTTTTTTTAGGGGGCATCCGGTTTCCCCGTGGGGCTGGAGCGGATATCGGTCCCATACCCTCTCTGAAAAGGGGGTTCCACCCCCTTCTCCCCACTCCAAAATAGAAGCTTTTTGTTAAGCGAGGGAACGCATCCGCCAGAAGAGGCGGCCGCCGATGGTGAGGAATACGAAGTTGGCGGTCCAGGCGCCCAGGAGGGGCGGGCACCAGGGTTTTTGACCGAGCGCCCGGCCAACCTGGAGCAGACCGAAATAAGCGAAGGCCACGGCCAGGGCCACCGCCACGGCGCGCACCTTGCCGCCGCGCTTGTTGAAAGCGAAGGGAATGCCCAAGAAGACGATCACGAGGTTGGACCAGGGCAAGGCGGTTTTCATGTACAGTTCCACCTCGAATTTTTGCGTGGCGATCCCCAGGGATTTCAAACGCTGGATTTGATGACGCAGGGTGAACTGGCTCATGTCGTCGGGGTCGGGTTCCTGCGGAACGAGGTTCGCGGGTGGATCGTTCCGGTCCAGGCGGGATTTTTGGAACCCGCGGACCCGTTCGATGCCGCGCCCATCGGGACGGTAAACGCGTTCAAAACCGTTTCGAAGGGTCCAACCCGATTCCTCCCACCGCGCGGTCCGGGCTTGAATTTGCCGGTCCGGTCGGCCGTCCCGGACCAGGTCTATCACGACGTTTTCCATCCGGCCCTTTTCCAGGTCCAGGGTCCCGATCGCGTAAAACACCCCCGGGCCCGCCACGGTGATGTTGTAAAAGCGCGTGGGTTTGCGGTGGGTCAGGCGACGTATGTCCGTGTTCCAAAGTTTTTTCACTTGGCGGTTGGCCCAGGGGGTGAGCCCTTCGGAGAGGCCCAGGGAGAAAAGACTTAACACCACCCCCATGCTCAAAAGGGGGGCCGTCAACTTCCAAGGGTGGACACCTCCCGACATGGCGGCCGTGATTTCCATGCGGCGGGACAGTTGGCCGAGCGAAAGCAGAATGGCGAGGAGGGCGGCCACCGGTAAAAGTTCCAGACTCCGCACCGGCCAAAGGGCCAACAGGTAGCGCGCGATCACGCCGAGATCGGCCTTGCCCGCGATGATTTTGTCCAACCGTTCCATCAGCTCCGCCATCAAAACCAATAGGGTCATGGCCCCGTAACTGAAGAGGAGGGGTTTCAAAAACGATTTCAACACGTAGCGTCCCAGGCGGGTCATTGGGCCACCCGCTGACGGTACAAGCCCAACCCCAACAGCGCCGTGACGCCGTTGGCGATCCACAACGCGGGCGCCGCCGGGAGGGTGTTCCGCTCGGCCAAATTCATCCCCATCACGAGCAACAGGTAGTAGACAAAAATGACAACGATGGCCGCGCCGAAGCCGACGCCCCGTCCGCCGCGCTCCAACGTCATGCCCAGCGGGATCCCGATCAACGCCAGGGCGATGGGCGCGAAGGCCAAGGCGAACCGGAGGTGGAACTCGGACTGGATTTCGCCTGCGGGTTGGCCCCGCGCGCGCCGCGCGATGATTTCCCGACGCAGTTCGGTTCCCGTGTATTCGCGCCAACCGCGGTCGCGGGGCAGGGCCTCGGGCCGCAGGGGAACCCCCAGGTCGTATTCCCGAAATTCCAAGTGCAAAAATTCATCGGGTTTGTCGGCCGAGACGCGCTCCATTTGCCCATCGGTCAAGCGCAGCGTCAGGCGGTCCGGGCCGGTGTCCACCCGCCCGCTCCCCGCGTGGATGCGCTCGGTGGCGTCGGGGAAAACGCGGTAGAGCCAAACATTTCTTAAAACGCGGTGGTCTTTGGCCACCTCTTCGGCGTAAAGGCGGATGTTTTGGACCGCGAAAAACCGGCGGGGCTCCATTTGCACCAGGGGGTCCGTGCTGGCGATTTTGTGGTAGAGGGTTCGAAATCGCCCCATGGCGGCGGGGGTGAGGCGCGTGTTAAAGGGGATCAACAACAGTCCCAGCAACAGGGCGAAGGCGAGCGGGGGCCAAAGGATTTGTCGGAACGACAAGCCGCTGGCCCGCAGGGCCAGGATTTCGTTGTCTTCGGATAGGCGGCCGAAGGTCAACAGACAGGCCAGCAGGATCGACATGGGGACGCTCAGGCTCATGATGGTGGGAAGGAACAAAAAAAAGATTTGAAGGGACAAACTCAATCCAACGCCTTTGTTCACCAGCAAATCGATCAAATCGAAGATTTTGTCCAAGAGGAGGACGCCGGAAAACAAAGAAAGGCCGAAGGCGAACGGGGGTAAAAATTGGCGCAACAAATAACGGGCCAAAGTCATGACGCGATTATATAATTTCGACGGCCCCCCGTCGGATTCCGGCTGATTTTTCAATTGAAATCCATTCCGGCTTAACTTATGCTTAATGGCCGTGGCCAAACCGTTGCTTAAAGGAAATTAAAGGACACCATGCGTTCCCCTCACGCTCACATCCGAAATCTCGCCACGAGGTGGGGCGCTGTTTTGCTGTGTTGGGGGGCGGCCGGGGCGGGCGCGTTCGAACCGCGTTTTTCCGATTTGTCCATTGAAGAGTCCTTGGGGGGCGCGCCCGCGCCCCCGATCGAGGGGGGGCTGTTCGATTTCAACCCCGCCGCCTGGGACCGGCTCTGGGAATCCGCCGCGCGGACCGCGCCCCCCATTGTTCACACGAGCACGAAAACCGCCCAACCCCTCCCCGCACCGGAAAACGCCCCCGGGTTCACGGTGGACCTGCCCTACGAATCCGGCCTGTCGATTTCCGGCCGCAAACTGATCGCCCTCAAATTGCAACAGACCCGCCGGAAAAGCGCGAAGCGGGCCGAGGAGTTGGGTGTTCCGCAGAGCCAGTCCGACGTGGAAATGAAACAGGAACTCCAGGTGCGCATCAAGGGGCAGGTGGGGCGAAAAATTACCGTCAACGTCGACTTCGACGACACGAAAGACGACAAAAGGGATATTTCCGTCGTCTACACCGGCGACCCGGAGGAGTTCGTTCAGGAGGCGGCTTTCGGGGACATCACTCTTTCCCTTCCCGCCACGGAATTCGTGTCCTACTCCAAGCAGCTCTTCGGCGTGCGAACCCGCCTCAAGTACAAAAACGCCCAGTTGTTGGCCATCGGGAGCCGCACCAAAGGCACGACGGAAACCAAGCGGTTCAACGGGGCGACGCGCTTCGAGCGGCGCATCATCCGCGATGTGGATTTTGTGAAAAAGCAATACTACGACGTGGCCTTCACCACCCGCGCCATCCGCATCGGGACCGAAATTGTTTACCGGGACGACCGCCTGGCCACGAACGATGTGACGGTCACGACACTCACCGCGGTGGACTTCGGCGCGCCGGCGGTTCAATACGTGGACGGACGGTTCGACCGGTTGAAGCCGGGTGACGATTACGTCGTGGATTACGCGCGCGGCGTCCTGCAATTCAAGCGTCGGACGGACGACAACGCCGTCTACGCCATCGATTATCGTTTCAACGACGACGGGTCCCTGTTGTCCAATCTGGGAGCGGTGGGGCCCAAGATCGTTAAAACCCAAAGCGATCAGCCCCTATCGCTCGACCCCGCCGAAATCGGTTATCGGCGGGAGCTGAAAACCTTCTACCAACTCGGGAACATAAAAATCGTCCGGGACAACGGTCGGGGCAACTTTATTCTTCGAACCATCGACCTCAACCAGCGGGACCTGTTGATCCAAATGAGCACCTCCACGGAGAGCGGGACCCCCAGCGGGGAAGTGCTGGAGTACCCCAACACCCTGGACGTGGACTTTGACCAGGGGGTGTTCAACATCGCTTTGACCTCGGCGGTGGCCGACCCGCAACTTTACGGGCCTTCGCCGACGCCAAAATTCAGTTTTTTGACGGAATACCGTTACCGGTTGCGCGATTACCAACTGCGGCCCAACATCGTGTTCGGCAGCGAACGGGTGTCGATAAACGGGCGGACGCTCAAAAGCGATGTCGATTACTTCATCGCCTACGATATCGGTCTTTTGCAATTCTTTAACGACGACCAGCTGGACGAAAACAGCCAAATCGAGGTCACCTACGACTACGCGCCCTTCGGCGGCCAACTGGGGCAGACCCTGGTGGGCACCCGGTTCGATCTGGGGATCGTCCCGGGACGGTTCCAGGCCGGGTCGACTTTCCTTTACACCTTCGCCCCCAAAACCCAAATCATCCCGGACATCCGATCCGCCCCCTCGAGCCTCATGGTTTTGGAGGCCGACGGAAAAGTCAGCGACCTGCGACTGCCTTTGACCCCCGCGAAGCTCAACCTCACGGCCGAGGTGGCCCAGTCCCGGGAAAACCCCAACCTGTTCGGCAAGGCCCTGATCGATTCCATGGAAGGGATCGCCCAGGAGGACGCGGTGTCCCTGCAGGACGACGCTTGGATTTATGGGGTCAACCCAGCCGGTTACGCCCCGCCGACCCGGCCCAGCTCCTTCGTCCTCGTTCGGGACGAGGACGAGCCGTTGCGCAACGTCGTCGGGGTCAGCGCCGATGTGAGCGAGGACGAGCAACTGCGCGTTTTGCGGGTGGATTACAACCTAGGGCAAGAACCCGGCGGCGGCGGGACGGACCCGGAGGAAAGTTCGCTCGTGCAGGCCATTTCCAAGGCCGGCCGTGATTTTTCCAAGAAAGTGTACATCGAGTTTTGGGTTCAGGGCGCTGGGGCGGGGGCTCAACCCGCGGATTTGGAAATCGACGCCGGGGCCTTCGCCGAGGACACTGACGGGGACGCGCTCCCGGGGGACCGTCCGGAATCGGAGGACCTGAACTCCGACGGGACCTTGAACGAGGGCGAGGACATCGGCTGGCTCTACAACGCCCTCAGCGAAAACGAGCGGATCGGGGAGGACAACGGGCGCGTTGACACCGAGGATTTGGACGGCGACGGCGTGTTGCGCCCCGGTGACGCGCCCGCGCGGGCGGGGGTTCCCCTGTTGCGGTTGTCCGCGCTGCCGCCCGGCACCTCCATCACCAACCGCAACGGGCTGGACGATCCCGTCAACCATTTGGCCTTTGACGGATGGCGGTTCATCCGGATGCCGCTGGGCATCCTCCCGGCGGAACAGGACGCCTTTAAAGCCATCCGGCAGGTACGTTTGACTTTTCGCGCGCAAACCCCCTACACGGGGATCGTGGCCACCGGCACCGTGCGGGTGGGGAAGATCGCCTTTGTCGGCAACGCGTGGGAGACGCCCACCGTGAGCGGAGGGGCGACCATGAGCGTCGGGGCCGTGAACAACCTCGACAACCCGGATTACGAAACTTTGCTCAACAACGGGCTCTTCGGCGACCTCTACGGGGACCAAGTGGAAAACCGCACCCGCGAACAGGCCCTGGAGCTCCGGTTCACGTTGCCGGTGGGCTCCACCGCGACCACCCGCACCGTCTACGGCGTTCCTCGGAATTTCTCTTCCCACAACGATCTGCGGTTTTTCTACCAAGCGCCGCCCGGATCCTCCACGGACATGGAACTCTTTTTCCACCTCGGGACCGAAACCGACTATTTCGAAATTCCCTTCCCAACGTCCCCGGCCGACGATTTTTGGAGCCTGGCCACCGTGCGGCTCATCGATTTGAACAACGACGGGACCCCGGACACCCTCCGTTCGGTGGTGGACGGGCGGGTGGCCACGGTGGTGGGCGCCCCGAACCTCAACAGCATCGGTCAATTCAAAATCGGGGTGCGGAACAACTCGGCGGCGCCGGTGACGGGGGTCCTGTGGATCAACGAAATCCACGTGTCCGGCGCGCGCAACAAAGTCGGCAACGCCCGTCGGTTCGCCCTGGACGGCGCCTGGGGGAATTGGGCCAACTTCGGCGGGGTGTTCCGCAGCGTGGATCGCAATTTCCAAACCCTCACCTCGCCGGTCGTCAACCAGGACAAGGAGGAAACCACGGCCTTTTTTAACCTCAATCGCTGGCAACGAAACCTTCCGTTGAGCGGCACCTATTCCAAAAGTTTGACCCTCACTCCGGCGACCCTGCGGACGGGTCAATCCCAATTGGAGTCGGTGTTGACCGAGGGGCGCGCGGAGACGGTCCGCGCCCGGGCGGACGGCCAATTGCTGTTCTCGGCCTGGCCGTCCCTCGCCTACGGCGCCGAGAACACGCTGGAGGAGTTGACCGACCGCCAGGAGCGACGCGACCGGAACGTCTACAACGGATCGTTGGATTACGCCGTGCCCGGTCGCCTCGACCTCCTGCCGGGGAAAAAGTTTTCCTTCCGCCCGTTGCCGGAAAATATCTTCGTCAAATACATCCGCACCAATTATTTCCTGTCGTTTTTCCCCGAGCGCAAAGCCGAGCAGTTGGCCGCCTCGACCTCCACCGTCGCCCAGGAAAACGCCATTTTCGCCAACGCCCGCACGCTGGAGTTCAGCGATGAATGGACCGGGCGGATGTCGTTTCAGCCTTGGACCGGGTTTTCCTTCACGCCCAATTTCGGACGCAAAAAAGTGGTCGAGCAACGGCGGTTCACGGAAGCGGAATTGGCCTTCGCCCCCGCCTTCACCCCGACCGTCGCCTACGACAAATCCCTGAGCCAAAACCACGGGGTGTCGCTCAGTTGGCGGGTGTTCCGTTGGTTGGAGCCGCGCCTGTCCTACACCCTGTCCGGGACGGAAACCACCAACTTGCCCACGGTGTCCTCTCCTTCGGTGGTGGGTTTCAAAATCCTGGAGCGCCAATCCACCGGGGATCTCTATTGGAATCTGGCCCCCCGGGATCTGTTGCCCAAATGGGGGGTGGTGCGCTCGCTCAACATCGACACCAGTTTCAAAATCGACGCGTCGGACACCCACGACAACGTGCTTCAACGGTTCACGGACTGGCAAAGGGTTCAACCGTTCCGACTGGACAAAATCACCCGTCGGGGCGGCCGAGCCATGATGAGCCTCCTGCCGCGGTTGGATTTCAACGACGCGGGGGTGTTGCGGCGACAGCTCACGGCCCGTAACACCCTGCGGGTGGCGGGGAATTGGTCCCCGTTGGACTGGGTCAAATTTCCCAAGGCCCTGGGCCCGCTCAACACCCTGTCCGTGTCGAACACCATCACCGACACCAACGAGCACACGGAGTCGACGCTCACGCTCCGGGACGTCCACACCATCGGGTGGTTGGACATGATCGCCTCGATCCGGGACCTGGAAAAACCTTTTCCGCTGCGCAAGTGGGTTTCGGGGGCCCAAGTCAACACGCGCCTCAACCGTCGTTACACCGAAACTTTTTTTGAGGAAGAGGGCGATTCCCGCGCTCAGGGGGTCGATTTGCGCTTTACGCATTTGGGCCGGTACGATTGGTTCCTGAGCTGGAACCGGACCGCCGCGCACACGCTGGATTTGCGGACAGGGATCCCCAAATCCGACGCGCGCACGCTCAACCATTCGGCCCAGGTCGGCACCCGGATCGGGCATTGGCGGTTGACCCCGAGCGCGACCTACCGATCGGATTTTTCACGGGACGGCACCGGCCGCCTGCTGCAGGACCTGGACACCCTGACCGGCGCGGTGACGGGCCGCTACGACCGCGCCTACCCGGGCGGGTTCCGGTTTCCCTTCACGAAAAAAGTGTTTTCCAACGTGAACCGGTTGACCCTCGACGCCAAAGTGTCTTTTGAGCGGAAATCCTCGAGCCTGAACTTTGAGCGGGACAACACCGACACCTACGCCGGGGAAACCACGGGGGAGTGGGAGATCGCCCGGAATTTCCGTTTCTCCTTCGGCGGGAAATTGAGCGTGGTGACCAACCGGGCGCGCTCCGACGACGGGTCGATGTCCTTGGAAATGAATTCCCAACTGGTGATCCAATTCTAAACGGGATCGCGTTTTTGCGGGAAGCGCTTTGGCCGACCCGTTGCGGGGTGTGTGAAGCGGTCGTTCCGCCGGGGGCGGCGTCTTTGTGCGGGTCCTGCGAGGCCGCGATGCCCCGGTGGCAGGGCCTGTCTTGTCGGGTGTGCGGGCTGGCTTTGCCGGACGGCGGAGCGCGTTGTTGGGATTGTCGAAAGCGCCGCCGGGATTTTCGATTTTGCCGCAGTCTGGGTCTTTACGCGGGAAGCTTAAAGAGCGCCGTGCGGGCGCTGAAATACGCGCGGCGCGAGGCCCTGGGGCCGCCGCTGGCGCGCCTCCTGTCCGCGTTGGCGGGGCGGCCGGAATTGCGGGGGGCCGACGCCCTGGTCCCCGTGCCGTTGCACTTCGTGCGTAAACACGCGCGCGGTTTCAACCAAGCGGAACTTCTGGCGCGCGGGGTGTCGGCCGAAACGGGAACCCCCGTGCTGGACGCCCTGCGAAGACGACGGTGGACGCGCCCGCAGGCCGGACTGCGCCGGGAAGCGCGTCGACGAAACGTGGCGGGGGTTTTTGAGGCGCGCCGGTCGGCGGAGACGCTTTTGAAGGGACGGTGGGTGATTCTGGTGGACGACGTGTGCACGACGGGAGCGACCTTGGAGTCCTGCGCCCGGGCCCTGCGGGCGGCCGGGGTTCGGCGGGTGGACGCCATCACCCTAGCGCGCGACGCCTTTAAGGCTCGTTTGAAAAGCGCAGGCGGAAGGCCGTCCAGGCGCCCCGCGCCGCGTCTTTCAGTTTGATTTTTTTTCCTTCCTTGACCGTTCGGGGACGGTAGACGATCGGGTTTTCCATAATGGGAATGTTTTTTCGCGCCAGCCGGACGCAGATTTCCGCTTCGATCTCGAAGCCCGTGGACACCAACCCCAACGCCGTCACCGCCGACCGTTCCATCAGTTTGTAGCACGTGTAAGCGTCGGTGAGACGCGTTCCGCATAAAAAATTAATCCAGCGGGTCATGAATTTGTTGCCCCAGAGAAACCGCCAATGGGACGTGGGGTTGGGACGAAGAAACCGGGACCCAAAGACCGCCGCGCGCCGGGTGGTGCGGGCGATCTTCAACATCTCCACGTATTGCTTGGGATCGTATTCGAGGTCGGCGTCCTGGACGGCGATGTAGAGACCCCGGGCGTGGGGAAGCGCCGTGCGCAGGGCGGCGCCCTTGCCGACGTTTTTTTCGTGGAAGAGCACCACCTGGTTGGGCGCGGGGTTCTTGATTAGTAAATCGCGCGTGCCGTCGGTGGATCCGTCGTCGATGACGATGATTTCGCGGGATTCGGGGAAATGGGAGAGGGCTTCGAGAACGGTTCCGAGGGTGCGTTTTTCGTTGTAGACCGGGACCAGAAACGTCACCAGGGGGATGTCGGGCGATCGGCCGTCTGAAATGACGGTGTGGCGGGGGAGAACGTGCGTCATCCGAAGGGCACGCCCCGGTGTTTAAGTCCCCTGTTCATTGGGGTTGGAAAGGATGCCCAGTGTGCGCGGGGGGGGACTTGAACCCCCATGGGTTTCCCCATACGCCCCTCAAACGTACGCGTCTGCCAGTTTCGCCACCCGCGCACGCTGGGCACAAATTTAATTTTTGGCGGCCGGGGCCCCTTGGCTGTCGGCCGGCGCCGGGAGATCGGGAGCCGCCGGATTGGCTTCGGCCACCGGCACCGCCGGGAAGGAAAGATGTTGGGTCACGGTGTGACCGCCGCGCCGCGCCCCCATGATGGTCAGAAGCAGGGACGAAACGAAAAACGCCACGGCGAGGCCGGTTGTGACTTTGCGAATGAACATGGAGCCGGATGGCGCCGAAAACAGGGCGTCGCCGCTGCCCCCGCCGAAAACGCCGGCGAAACCGGCGCCCTTGCCCGACTGGATCAGGACGGCCAAAATGACCAGTAAGCTAATCACCACGTGGATCGACAACAGGAGGCTAAAAATCATGGGGTCCCCTTAAATGAGATCGAATTCATTCAGTTCAAAGCCGTTACGCCGGGCAGTTCTTTGCCCTCCAGAAATTCGAGGGAAGCCCCCCCGCCGGTGGAAATATGTGAAATCTTGTCGGCGAGCCCCGTGGATTGAACGGCGGCCACGCTGTCCCCGCCGCCGACCACGACGGTGGCCCCTTTTTGCGCGGCGTCGGCGGCGGCCCGGGCGACGGAGCGGGTGCCGTTGGCGTAGCGGTCCACCTCGAAGATGCCCATGGGGCCGTTCCAGAAGATCGTCTTGGCTCCCGCGATCGGCGCCGCCAGGTTTTGTACGGTTTTGGGGCCGATGTCAACGCCCAGCTCGTCGGCTTGAATGGCGCTGTCGGCCGTGTTGTGGGCGGAAGCGGTGTCCTCCAGGGACTTGACGGCCACGTGGTCCGAGGGGAGAATGACCCGCACGCCCCGGCTGGAAGCTTTCTTTAGGAGATCCTTGGCCACCCCCACTTTGTCGGGTTCCACGAGGGATTTTCCCGTGGGGATGCCCTGGGCGTTTAAAAAGGTGTAGGCCATGGCGCCGCCGATGACGAGGGTGTCGACTTTTTCGATGAGTTTGTCCAACACTTCGATTTTGTCCGACACCTTGGCCCCGCCGACCACGGCGACAAAAGGTTTCGCGGGGTTCTCTTTGACTTGGCCGAGGAAATCCAGTTCCTTGATCAGCAGGAAACCCGCCGCGTTGGGCAGGCGCTTGGCCAAACCCGAGGTGCTGGCGTGGGCGCGGTGGACCGCCCCGAAGGCGTCCTGCACGAAGAGATCCCCCAGCTTCGCGAGTTTTTCAACGAAGGCGGGGTCGTTCTTTTCCTCTTCGGCGTGAAAGCGCAGGTTTTCCAGCAAAAGCACATCGCCGTCTTTGAGGGCGGCGACGGCGTTTTCCGCCGCGGCGCCGATGCAATCGGGCGCGAAGGCCACGGGTTTCTTGATAAGTTGGCTGAGGTGCTGGGCCACCGGGGCCAGGCTGTATTTCGGGTTGGCCGCGCCCTTGGGTCGGCCGAGGTGGGAGATCAGAACCACCCGGGCGCCTTGGGCGATCAAATGGGTGAGGGTGGGGAGGGACGCCCGCACGCGGGTGTCGTCCGTGACGGCCCCTTTTTCCATGGGAACGTTGTAGTCCACGCGGACGATGACGCGGCGGCCTTTGACATTCAAATCCGTTATGGTTTTCACGACTTTCTCCTTCTTAATTTTAGGGAGGCTTTGATCATACCAAAGAGGCCGGGGGCCTGCCAAGGGTTTGTGCGCGTGCCCCTGAAGGCCCCCCCTTTTTTGTGATTGTGATTTAAAACCCGAAAATCAGGCGCTTTGAGCGATGGCGGTGAGGACTTTTAGAATGTCATCCCAACTTTCGGGGGCGAGAACCGGGGCCAAAAGGGTGAAAAGCTCGGACAATAACCAGGCTTCCTTCGCCGCTTCAATTACGGTTTCATCGGCTCCCAGGGAATTTAGTTTGAGCGCGGCGGTCTGGAACAATTGGAGGCCACGCCCCCCGGCGAGGTCTCTCAGTTCGGGCCCGAGAGGAGCGAGCGCCACCTCCACAACCCCCGAGGGGTGATCCCCTTCGAGTGTGTCGAGAGCAGAAAACGCTTCGCGCCGCACCCGGACGTCCACCCCCGCGATCATCAAATCGTCGGCGTTTGTGAAAATAACAGCGTGGGGTTTGCCCTTCAGGAAAGCCGCCAAGGCGGTCCTTTTTTGTTTCGTCGCCACGTTTCGCGCGTCCACGAAAAGAACGGGGGTCCCCTGGATGTTCTCCACCGAGGGAACCGGGGTCCCCTCGGTTCGGCCGCTGACCGCCGCCTGCACCGCGGCTTGGGCGGCCCGGTGCATATAATCCTCCAACCCCAAACGGGTGGGCTTCGCTCCGACAATCGCCGTGACCTGAGCGGCAAAGCGCCGTTGTTCCGTTGTCAGGGTTTGTTTCAAAAGCAACGCTTCCGCGTTGTTTTTCGTAATCGCAGGGGCCTCGCGAGACGGAGGTGACTTGTCAACTTTCGGATCGAACCGGTGGTGGAGCGCGAGGGTCAGCCCCCAGCCGGCGGCCTGGAGGAACCCCTGGGTCCAACCGAAGTCCAACGCCAAGAGCGGGGCGGCGGCGACGAGCGCGAAATAGAACAGGCCCAAGAGTCCGGCCTTGGCCCAGCCCACCTTGACCTCGGTCTTGAGCCACCGGGCGGGGATGA
>Ga0268298_10000255_pt1 | contig 70117 bp, 76 predicted proteins | sample WWTPWeurt_MetaG_FD_194462 | JGI IMG/M metagenome (GOLD analysis project Ga0268298, IMG submission 194462) | Activated sludge microbial communities from WWTP in Nijmegen, Gelderland, Netherland - WWTP Weurt | ecosystem: Engineered > WWTP > Aerobic digester > Activated sludge | place...
CTGACCGGTGGAAATGCCGCCCAGGATTCCTCCTGCGTTGTTGGACAGAAATCCCTCGGGCCGCATTTCGTCGCCGTGTTCGCTCCCTCGCTGGGCGATGCTCGCAAAGCCCGCGCCGACTTCGACACCCTTGACGGCATTGATACCCATCATCGCGTAGGCAAGGTCGGCGTCGAGGCGATCGTAAACCGGTTCTCCCCAGCCGGGCGGCACACCACGGGCGATCACGGTAATGCGGGCCCCTACCGAGTCGAGGTCACGGCGCAGGCTGTCCATGTAGCTTTCCAATTGCGGGACGAGGGCCGCATTGGGGGCGAAAAAGGCATTGGCGTCGATATCCGCCTCGCTGACAAAGGGGATGTCGATGGGGCCCAGGGCGCTCATCCAACCACGGATCCCGACCCCATGGCGCTCCCGCAGCCACTTGCGGGCGATGGCGCCGGCGGCCACCCGCACCGCGGTTTCCCGCGCCGAGGATCGCCCCCCTCCGCGGTAGTCGCGGAACCCGTACTTTTGGGTATACGTATAGTCGGCGTGGCCCGGTCGGAAGGTTTCGGCGATATTGCCGTAATCCTTGCTGCGCTGATCCTGATTGCGGATCAAGAGACCGATCGGGGTACCGGTCGTCCGCCCTTCGAAAACCCCGGACAGAATTTCCACCGTATCCGGCTCCCGCCGTTGCGTCACATGACGCGAAGTTCCGGGTCGGCGACGGTCGAGTTCTGCCTGGATATCGGCCTCGCAGAGCGCAAGCCCCGGAGGACAACCATCCACCACGCAGCCAATACCGGGCCCGTGGGATTCGCCGAAGGAAGTGACGCTGAACAGGGTGCCGAAGGTATTGCCGGACATCGGGGTGCCAAGTGGTTAGAATGGAGCGGCGAGTTTACCATGGTCACCCGCAAGCCCTCCGCCCCCCCTCCCAGCCCCGCCAGGAAGGCGCCGCCGCATCCCGATTCGCGCGCCGCCAGCAACCCTCGCGCTCAGCCAGACCTGCGCTGGCAACGCACCAAGCGTTATGGGTGGAACGGACGCTGACCGGAACAAGCAGTCGGCTGCGGCCCCAGCGCAATCCCGCACCTGTGGTGCGGGTCAGTTCCCGGAATCGCCGGGCCAGTTCTTGATGTAATTCTTGAGCATCTTGTTCTCGAAGTTCTGCTCTTCGAGGACTGCCTTGGCGACATCCAGGAAGGAAATCACGCCCAGCAGCGTTTCGCCATCCATGATGGGCAGATAGCGCGAATGTTTGTCGATCATCAGGCGCCGCAGGTCGTTGGCTTCCATGGAAGGCGGCGCGGTCACCGGGTCGGGAACCATGACCTCACCGACGGTGACTCCGGCGAGCTGCCCGCCGTGGTCATTGAAGGCCTTCAGGACCTCACGGAAGGTCAGCATGCCCGCCATCCGCCCTCCTTCCATGACGACCAGGGAGCCGACATCGAACTCCGCCATGGTTTCAACCGCGACACCCAGCGCCTGCTGCGGCGTCGTCGTATAGAGGGTGGCCCCCTTGATGCGCATGATTTCGCGGACCTGCATGACTGTCTCCCACGGATATTTCCGGCGATGTTAGAGCATCCGGGGCGTTTGGCAAAGAAACCGAGCCCCCCGCCATCCGCACGCGGCTCAAGTGTTTTCCCCATTGCGATGAAGGACTTGCCCGAGCGAAAAACCCAAAAAAAATTTCGCGATGCCACTTGCAAACCACAAAAGTCTCTATACAATTCGTCCTATGACCTAGGTCATACACAAAAAGTATATCGGGCTAACCCTACAACGTCGGCGTATGGAGATTTCATCATGAGCACAACCAAGACCATCGAGAAAATCGAGCCCCGCGAAATCCGTCGCAAGCTCGGCCTCAATCAACAGCAATTCTGGTCCACCATCGGCGTGACCCAGAGCGGCGGCTCCCGCTACGAAAGCGGCCGCAACATGCCCAAGCCGGTACGCGAGCTCCTGCGCCTCGTCCATGTCGAGCAGATCGACATCAAGGCCATCAAGCGGGAAGACTGGGAAGTGATTGAGTACCTGCGTGCCAACGAGTCGGAACTGTTCAAATCGCTCAAGAAATCTGCCCGGGCCAAGGCCAAGAAGGCCGCCTGACCGCAGGTCAACCCGTATTTGCGGGCGTCACGGACTGACTACGGTCCGGACGCCCGTTTTCTTTTCTATGTGCCGCGCAAATTCGCAGAGTTCGCTCTCGGCGAGCACGCCCAGGCGAGGGGCGGCGGCTTGCTGCGAGGGGCGCGCCAGACCGTAGAGGTGGATGCCGCGAATGCAAGCGGCAACCTGGCCGACGAATTCACAGTAGGCATCCCGGGTCACCCTGTCCGGTGCAGCCCCGTCCAGCGCAAACCAGCAGGTCTGGATCCAAGTGGGCGCCAGTGCCGTGCAGCGGCGCAGATTACGCAGCACCTTATCCGGGTCCAGGCGCACACCATTGACCACGGCGGTCGCTTGTGCCCCAAGGCGATCGACCTTGAACCACACCTCTCCCCCACCCTCGCCCAAGGCGCGAATGCCCGCCTGAACGGCCGGACGATGCAGCAGGCTGCCGTTGGTGATGAGTCGGATCAGGACACCCGGCGTCAGCCCCCGCGCCGCAAGCAGCCGCCGCACCAGAGCTACCGCAGCAGGAAATTCCGCCGCAGCGCTTGGCTCGCCATTGCCCGAAAAGGCTACATCTACCAGCCTGCGGTATTGCGGCGGAACTTCGCGCTGGAAAAAATCGCCATTGGCCAGTCTCTCCAGAAAGCCTTCCAGCTCATTCTCCAGCAGGACCAGATCCACCGGCGGGGGTCCGCCACGGGTCAAGCCTTCCACCTGGCAATAGACACAGGCCCAATTGCAGGCGTTATTGACATTGAGGTTGATTCCCAGGGACAGCCCCCCTGCCCGGCGGGAAACGACGGGATAGACGTAGGTGAGTCCCGCGATGTCGCGGCGATGGTCGGAGAGGGTAAGCATGGCGCCATTGTATAATCCTGCCTCCCTCAAACCCTGCCGCCCAATGCTCATCACCCGCCGCCTGGAATTCGACGCCGGCCATCGCATTCCCGATCACCGCAGCCAGTGCCGGCACCTGCATGGCCATCGCTATGCCATCGAGATCACCCTGGCAGGCGAGATCATCGAAAGGGAGGGGGACGCTGCCAATGGCATGGTGATGGATTTCTCGCAGGTGAAGGATTTGGCCCGGCACCACCTGGTCGATCTCTGGGACCACGCCTTTCTTGCCTATGCTGGCGACACCACCGTGGTAGCGTTCCTGTCCAGCATCCCCGACCACAAGACGGTCGTCCTGGACCGCGTGCCGACAGCCGAGAATCTCGCCCGCCTCGCCTTCACCATTCTCGATCCGGTCTATCGCGATACTTACGGCAATCATTTGCGCCTCGAGCGCGTACGACTGTACGAAACGCCCAACTGCTGGGCCGACGCCTTCCGACCCTGACCGCCCGTTCCTGTCAATACCGCGATTGAGGGCGATGCGTCGCTCTCCTATACTCGCGAATGTTCAGGAAAGGCGCACAGAAGCGCCTCGGGGAAAATCGATGGGTATGTTATTCACATCCGCAGGCGACGACGTCATGGAGTATGCCTTGATCAGGTGTCAGCCCCCCCCTCGTCAGGGCGCCAGCGCATGAACTCCCGCCCCCGCACCGCGCTTATCCTCACCGGCGGCGGCGCACGCGCCGCCTATCAGGTCGGCGTGCTCATGGCAGTCGCCGAATTGCTCCCCAACCCGCGCCAAAATCCCTTCCCCATCCTGTGCGGAACCTCGGCGGGCGCCATCAATGCCGCGAGCGTCGCCTGTCTGGCGGACAACTTCGGCAAGGCTGTCGAAATGGTGGCCCACGTCTGGCGCAGCATGCACGCGGGCCACATCTATCGCGCGGATACAGCAGGTATCGTGCGCTCCGGCGCCCACTGGCTCTCCATGCTGGTGGCGGGCTGGGCGATTCGCAGCCGTCCCCGTTCCCTCCTCGACAACACGCCCCTGCGGGATCTGCTCAACCGTTACCTCGATTTTCGCGGCGTAGACCACGCCATCCGCTCCGGCGCCCTCCACGCCCTGTCCATCACGGCGTCGGGCTACGAATCCGGCGAAAGCATCACCTTCTTCCAGGGCCACCCCACTGCCGAGCCCTGGCGCCGGGTGCAGCGCGTGGGCATCCGCTGCAAGATCAACGTCAGCCACCTGTTGGCCTCCAGTGCAATACCCTTCATCTTCCCCGCCACCCACATCAACCGCGAATTTTTCGGTGACGGATCGATGCGCCAACTGGCCCCCATCTCCCCCGCCATCCACCTCGGTGCAGAGCGCATTTTTGTCATCGGCGCCGGGCGACTCAATGAACCGAAGGAACGCAATAGCAGCGCCCGCCATCCTTCCCTGGCCCAGATCGCCGGCCACGCCCTCGCCAGCATCTTCCTGGACAGCCTCGCCGTGGATATCGAGCGACTGCAACGCATCAATGAAACCGTCGCCTCCCTCTCCCCGGATGTGCTCGCCCAGGCCGAAGTTCCCCTGCGCAAGATTCGCACGCTGATTATCGCCCCCTCGGAGCGCCTCGATCTGATCGCCGCCAACCACGCCGATGCCCTTCCCCGGCCCGTAAAGATACTGCTGCGAGGAATCGGCGCCATGAATCGGCGCGGCGGCGCCCTCACCAGCTACTTGCTTTTCGAGCAGCCTTACACCGAGGCCCTGATGGACCTGGGTTACCGGGACACCATGGCCCGGGCGGCCGAGGTGCGCGACTTTCTGGAGGTATAACCCGGAACCGCGGCTGCCGGCGCTGGAAATCCAGCAGACTTACGGATCGCGCCCCCCGCGCCCCTACCACTCCAGACGTTCGAGCAGCGCAGTCATGGCCGCAGCGGCACCCAGAGGAATGCGCGTATCGACGATACCGCTCAGGAGCGTCTCGCCAGGATTGATCTCAACCGTAGGGATCCCGCTTCGGGCCGCCCACAGAACCGGTTGGGCAATATACGGAAAGGCACTCGAAGTACCAATCGAAAATACAGCGTCGAACCCGGCCTCCAAAGCATCCAGAAATCGATCCATGGCCCCTGAGGGAAGGGACTCGCCAAACAGAACCACTGTCGGCCTCATCACAGCGTCGCACTCGGGACAGTGCGGGGGAATTGCCCAACCCTCCAGCGTGGGGCAAAAAGTACGGAAGTGACACGCGGTACAGGCGAGATTCTGGAGATTGCCGTGGATCTCGATCAGATTGAGACTCCCGGCGCGGCGGTGGAGCCCGTCGATATTCTGGGTCAGGACGAGACTGCCGGGCCGTTCGCGTTCGATGCGGGCCATCACCCAGTGCGCGGCGTTGGGCTCCACCCCGCGACAGGCCTCTTCGATCTGGGCGAGATACTTCCAGGTGACTTCGGGGAAAGCCGCGAAAACCTCACCAGAGAGAGCTTCTTCGATGCGCAGGCCCTCGTCGGTCAGTTCCCGATCATACAAACCCCCAATCCCCCGGTAGGTCGGGAGACCGGAATCGGCGGAAATGCCGGCGCCGGTAATGAACAAGAGGCGGCGCGCCGAAGCCACGAGCGCGGCAACACGGTCGATTCGGGCGGCCAGATCAGCGGCGCCGATCACTGTACCCCCGACAGAACGCAAACCTGTACGCACGATGGCGGAGGCGGTGAGATTCGAACTCACGAAGGGTTGCCCCTTGCTGGTTTTCAAGACCAGTGCAATCGACCACTCTGCCACACCTCCGCGACCTCTGGCCGTGGGGGAAACCCCCGCGCGGCCGCGAGTTTAACCCGGAATCTTGGCGAGAAGTCAGTCACGCGGGTCGCAGTCACGCGTGTCAAGTTGCAACTTTCACCCCCGATGGGTAGTCTTACGGTCGCTTCACACTCACTTTCTTCTCAGGAGCACAAGTATGACCAACGGTTTCCCCCTTCCCGGTCAAACCGCCCAGACCCTGGATCTGCAGCACAACCGCGTCCTGCGCAACACCTACATGCTGCTCGGCCTCAGCATGGTTCCGACCATTCTCGGGGCATTGGTGGGCGTGCAGTTGCAGTTCAGCTTCCTCTCCGGCAGTCCCTTCATCGCCTTCATCGTTTTCCTGGGCATCGCCTTTGCCTTCATGTACGGTATCGAGCGCACCAAGGACAGCGGCTGGGGCGTTGCGCTGCTGCTTGGCTTCACCTTCTTCATGGGCCTGATGCTGTCGCGCATCCTTCAGGTGGCCCTCGGCTTTTCCAACGGCGGCTCCCTCATCGCCTTGGCGGCGGGTGGCACCGGTGCCCTGTTCTTCACCCTGGCGTCCGTCGCTGCAGTCAGCAAGCGGGATTTCAGCGGCATGGGAAATTTTCTCTTCGCTGGCGTGATCCTGGTGTTGCTGGCTGGCGTTGCCAACATCTGGCTTCAGATGCCTGCGCTCCACCTGGCCATTTCTGCTGCGGCCGTGGCCATCTTCTCCGCCTACGTCCTCTACGACATCAATCGTATCGTTCGCGGCGGCGAGACCAATTATGTCAGCGCCACGCTGGCGATCTATCTCGACATCTACAACATCTTCGTCAGCCTGCTCAATCTGCTCATGGCCCTGAGCGGCGAACGGGACTGACCGTAGCCCTGTGCGGTAAAAAAGGCGGCTTCGGCCGCCTTTTTGCGCGGGGGCCGCGTGCAGCTTCTCCCCGGGCGAGGCGCCTGTCAGCCCCGTTCGAATACCGCGATCGACTCGACGTGGGCCGTATGGGGAAACATGTTGACCGCGCCGGCAGCGCGGAAGCGGTAGCCCTTGACCCCGGTCAGGACGGCAGCGTCCCGTGCGAGAGTGGCCGGATTGCATGAAACGTAGACAATGCGCTTCGGCCCCCCTTCGCTTCCCAGGGCCTTGACCACCTCGATGGCCCCCTCGCGCGGGGGATCGATGAGCATCTTGTCCAAGTGCCCGAGGCGGCCAAGGGACTCCTCGGTACACTCGAACAGATTGGCCACGGCAAACTCGACGCGATGCGCAAGACCATTGCCCAAGGCGCTTTCCCGCCCCCGGGCCACCAAAGCCGCGCTCCCCTCGATGCCCACGACCGCTGCACCCAGACTGGCCATCGGCAGCGTGAAATTTCCCAGACCGCAAAAAAGATCGGCAATACGCTCACCGGGCCGTGGATCCAGCAGCCGGATGGCTCGCCGCACCAGCACCCGGTTCACGGCGTGATTGACTTGAGTAAATTCCGTCGGCCGAAACTCGAGTTCAAGGCCGAACTCGGGGAGCGTGTAGGAAAGCCTGGGGCCTGGCAGGGGATGAAATCGCACTGCCGTATCCGGTCCCTTGGACTGAAGATAGATGACAACACCGTACTGATCGGCGAAGCCCCGCAGGCGATCCTCATCGACGCCTGTCAGGGGCTCCAGAATGCGCAGGACCAGTGCGATGCAGGACTCTCCAGCCGCCACCTCGACCTGGGGCAGGCGCTCACGGATCGAAAGACCTCCAATCAGTTCGCGCAGAGGCAGGAGCATGTCGGAAACCTCCGGAGGCAGCACTGCGCAGGACTGCATGTCCGCAATATAGCTGCTGCGCCGCTCGTGAAATCCGACCAGCATGCCGCCTTTCTTAGGCACCCAACGGACCCCGAGGCGGGCCCGCCGCCGGTACCCCCAGGGATAGCCCTGGATGGGAGGCAGAATTTCCTCCGGCCGCACCCGCCCGATATGCCACAAGCTGTCTTCGAGCACCCGCTGCTTGGCCGCCACCTGGGCGGCCGGGTCGAAATGCTGCATCGCGCAGCCCCCGCAAACGCCAAAATGAGGGCAGCGGGGTACGACCCGGACAGGCGATGTGGAGACCACGCGGATCAGGTGCGCGAGTTCGTAGCTGGGCTTGCGGCGAAAGCTCGCGTACTCGACGACCTCTCCGGGCAGGGCGCCGTCGACAAAAATCGTCTTGCCTTCCTGACGTGCAATGCCCCTGGCTTCGTGGTCAAGGGATTCTATGGCCGCGACGGGCATGGGGACTCCGCGAAAAAGCGCGAATTCTACCAATCGACTACACTGGAGGCCATGGCGAGGGAACTTCACACCAGCTGGTCTGATTACCGTGGCGCACTTGACCGTCTGCTGGCCGTGGGCGGCAGCGAGGTTCTCATCTGGGATCCGGATCTCGTCGCGTTGCAACTCGACGCACCCGCGCGCATCGACGCATTGCGTCGCATTCTTGCCGGCGGAGGCAGTGTGCGCGTCGTCGTCCAGGACCCCCAGCCCTTGCGCACCAATCATCCTCGTCTTCTGGGTTTGATGACTACGTTCAACCACCGCATGGCCGTACAGCAAAGCGGTGACTCCCTCGCTTCCTTGCGAGACGCCATGGTGCTGGCAGACGGATGCCACGGGCTGATTCGCTTCGACCGCGAAAACCCGCGCAGCAAGCTCCTCATCGCAGAGACCGAGGAACTCGCCCCCTATTGCAAGCGCTTCGAAGACATCTGGCTGGAGGCTGGCACCCCCGTCACCGCGACCACGACGGGGTTGTAGCCATAAAACAACACCATTGCGCAGTGCACCATTTGCGACGGGAGTGGCGGCCGATTCTTGTTATAATCCGGCACTGACTGGTCGTTCAGTCACCAAAAATTTTTGGCTAGTCTGTTCGTTAATTTTGATAAGGAAATTTTCCATGAACAAGTCCGTCCTCCTCGCTGCCCTGGTTGCCCTGACCCTCACCGCTTGCGGTAAGAAGGAAGAACCCGCTGCCGCCCCGGCCCCGGCTCCCGCTCCTGCTGCTGCCCCGGCCGCCCCGGCTCCCGCTCCTGCTGCCGCCCCGGAAGCCGCCAAGCCGGCCGACGCCGCTGCTCCGGCTGCCGCTCCTGCCGAAGCCAAGCCGGCCGACGCCGCTGCTCCGGCTGCCGCTCCTGCCGAAGCCAAGAAGTAATCAGGCTTACAAGCATCCAAAAAGCGGGGCGCATGCCCCGCTTTTTTTGTGCCTAGAACTCGCCCTGCCGCGAATATGGCGACTAGTCCGCCAGAGGCTGGGCACGACATGCAGGGAATGAACGGATTGTTGGCGGCTGCTCAGAGCCCACACCAAGCGAACCCCTCGTCCTGGGTTGCCACCTGCACGCGCTCGATCGGCCATGCCAGCACCTCGGCCAAGGCCCGAGCGGCAAGGTCTGGACGATTGTTCTCCGTGCTCAAGTGGGCGGCGACCACCCATTCCAGGCGTGACACGTCGATGTCTTGCAGAAGCCCCGCCGCACAATCGTTTGCAAGGTGCCCAAAGGGCCCGGCGATGCGCCGTTTGAGCGACGCGGGATAGCGTGACCGGGCAAGCAGCCCGGCATCGTGGTTGCACTCCAGCACCAGTCCATTGCAGCCGCTCAGGCAGCGTCGCACATGGTCGGTGATCTCTCCGGCATCGGTCAGCACACCGATGGAACGGCCGCCGCCGCTAAACACGAACTGCAAGGGCTCCTGCGCATCGTGGGGCACGGTATAGGGAAGGATTTCGAGGTCGCCGACCGTAAAACGCTCGCCACAGGCGACGACCCGGCAGTCGACACCTTCCGCCAGGGCCGAACAGGCCCGCAGGGTGCCATGACTCAGCCAGACAGGAAGCCCGTGACGGCGCGCAAGACGGAAGGCGCCCCCCGCGTGATCGCCGTGCTCGTGGGTAACGACGATGCCATCGATGGACTGGGGACAGACGCCCAGGCGGTCCAGTCGGGATGTCGCTGCCGCCAGCCCAAAACCGCAGTCGAGCAGGACCCGCCCTCCCCCGGTTTCTACCAGCATGCCGTTTCCGGCGCTGCCGCTGCCGAGGGAGGCAGCGCGGATCACTGCAATTGGGCGTAGAGCAGACCGAGAATCTTGCGCGCCGTATCGGAGCGGTCGACACCGCCCTCGCCGGTCAGGATCTGGACGGTGCTCGACCCACCGTTGTCCCGCACGAAAATGCGATAGCGGACCTTGTTGTCGAGATCCACTTCACTGCTCTTCCAGAAGGCAAGCTTGGAGAGGAATCCCTTCTCTTCCTTGCGCGCATCGAGATGGGGGTCGACATAACGCACGAAATAGAGGCCCTTGGTGCGATCCCGATCCTCGACCGTGAAGCCCACACGATCGAGGGCCAGCCCGACCCGCCGCCAGGCGCGATCGAAGCGTTCCTGAACCTCGACGCCGCCGGAGCCATCGTCGCTGCTCGCCAGCTTGGCCTTGGGCTCGGCCTTGGCCTGGGCAATGGCCACGTCGGCGCGCTTTTCTTCGGCTCCCAGGCGGACCATCAGGCGACGCAGCATCTCCGCCTCCAGTTCCGGATCGGCGGCCCGGGGTTGCCACCGGGTTTCGTCCTTGGCTGACGAGGTATAGATCTCTTCCATGCCGCGGTGGCTGATGAAAATATCGGTGGTTCCCGGCGTCGCCCCAGGCTCGAGGCGGGTGCGGAATTTGTCCATCTCGCCCGACGAGTACAGGGAGTCGAGAATCCGGCCCAGGGTGTTGCGAATGATGTCGCTGGGAATCTTGGCTCGGTTCTCCGCCCAGTCGGTCTCGATGACGCCCGCTTCGGGCCGCTCGACGCTGACGATGAAACCGGTTTCCTGCCAGAAATCCTTGATCGTCCCCCACAGCTTGTCGGGGGGCAGCGCAACGACCAGCCAACGCTGGTTTCCGGCCCGCTCGATGCGGACATTATCCACTGCTGGGAGCACCGCGCTGTTCTGAGGCTGGTTGGCACCGGAACGATCGGCTGAATACGCCGAATAAGTCGCGCTGCCCCGGGCACCGGTATCCGGCACAAGGTAGCGGTCGTCCCGCGTGATCTGGGTGAGATCCGGAGGTACCTCAAGGCTCGGTGCTTTTCCGGCGGACTTGTATTCGATCTTCTTCGATTCGGGCAGCATGCTGCAACCGGCCAGGGCCGTCACGACACAAAGCCCCACCAGAGCTGGAGAAATCGCTTTCATGAACGCTCCGTCAGCCGACCAGGCCGGCCTGCCGCAAAGCGGCAAGGACCCGCTCCTGTCCGGCGGGGGAGAGCGGCGTCAGGGGCAGACGTATCCCCCCCTGGCTCAACCCAAGGCGTTCGACTGCCCACTTGACCGGGATCGGATTGGCTTCGCAGAACAGGTCGCGGTGCAGCCCCAAGAGACGGAAGTGGATTTGTCGCGCCTTGGCCACGTCCCCCGCGGCGGCGGCGACGCACATCTCGTGCATCAGCCTGGGCGCCACGTTGGCGGTGACGGAGATGTTGCCGTGGAAGCCCAGCATGATGCTGGCAAGGCAGGTCATGTCGTCGCCGCTGTAGAGCGCAAAGCCCTGGGGCGCCCGGGCGATGAGGTCGCAGGCCCGATCCAGGTTGCCAGTGGCGTCCTTGACCCCGATGACCCCCGGTATCTCAGCCAGACTCAGAATGGTGTCATTACTCATGTCGGCCACGGTACGGCCAGGCACGTTGTAGAGCAGCAGCGGCAACTCCACCGCCTCGGCGATGGCGCGAAAGTGCCGGTAAAGCCCCTCCTGGGTCGGCTTGTTGTAATAGGGCACCACGGACAAGCCGGCCTGTGCACCCGCATCCTTGGCAAAGCGGCTGAGTTCGATGGCCTCGGAAGTGGAGTTGGCCCCCGTGCCGGCGATGATGGGAATGCGGCCGGCGGAATGCTCGACGGCGACACGAATCAGTTCGCAGTGCTCCTCGACATCGACCGTGGGCGATTCGCCGGTCGTCCCCACCACGACGATGGCGTCGGTTCCTTCCTGGGCGTGGAGGTCGATGAGCTTGCGGAAGGCAGCAAAATCAAGGCTGCCGTCATCGAACATGGGGGTAACGATGGCGACGATGGATCCGGTAATCATGGCCGTGGCGTGAAAATGGACAAGGTGGCGATTCTAACCCAAGGGCGGAATGGGCGGGAGCCGGCCGGCAGAGGAAACTGTTTCCGGATATCTCGTTCCCAGCGGCGTCGGCGCGGCGGCAAACCGGTCACCCCGAACGCTAAAGCGCTTCTGTCGCGATCCAGCACAGGGCGCCGCGGCGCACAGCCATTCTGCCGGCCGGAAGGTGGAGTTCCGGGCGCTTGCCCGGTCCGGCCGCCAGAATCTGGCGTACGAATTCGTCAAGCCGGGACGCCGTTGGGGGCTGCCACCCCAAGTGCCGCAGGCGTCCCCGCAAGAGATTGGCAAGGCGCGGCGCTGACAGGCTGCGCGCACTTGCAAGCGGCAAGGTTTCCCCCAGGGAGAGGCGTTCCCAGTCGAGGCCGGCCAACTCGCCAAGCAGTGCGTCAGCCGCGGCGAAACGGCCGGCGGCCGCCGCAAGGCGTTCGCCGGCACCTGGAAAGCGCGCTTCCAAAGGCGGAAGGATTGTGCGTCGCAGAAAATTGCGCGACAAGGCCGTGTCGGCATTGCTCTCGTCTTCGATCCAGGGCAGATCGCGTCCCTGCAGGTATCCACTGATGGCGTTCCTGCCGACGCCCAGGAGCGGCCGCAGGATGCGCTGGCCGGGAAATCGCCGTTCGGCAGGGATACCCGCCGCACCCGCGACTCCGCAACCACGAAGCAGATTGAACAGGACCGTCTCGGCCTGATCGTCGCGGTGGTGCCCCAAAAGGAGGTTGCAGGCGCCCTCTTGCGCGAATGCGTGATAGCGGGCCGCCCGGGCAGCCGCTTCGACGCCTTCACCCCGCGGGGCCACGACGACCCGCCGCACCTGCACGGCCACGCCCAGACGAACCCCGAGGTCGACGCAAAAACACGCCCAATCGTCGGCCGCAGGCGAAAGTCCGTGATGGATGTGCAGGGCCGACACCGCACCCTCCCGGCCAAGATCGACGAGGGCCGCAAGCAGGGCAACCGAATCCCGTCCTCCGGACAAGCCCACGCACAACGGCTCCGCCGCACCGACTCGCGGCGCGAGAAAGGCCGCCACGGCTGCGGGGACCGAACCGTCGCCCATCGCCCCCGTCACGCTGCCGCAGTGCGGCGACGGTCAGGCCGCGGGCTGAAGCTTGAAACGCCCATAGCCCATGAGCCGCTCGTAACGCGTCGCCAGGAGCTCCTTCACGGACATGGCGCCGACCTGAACCAGGGACTCCTGCAGGGCCTTCCTGAGATTTGCCGCCATGGCCTCGTGGTCCCGGTGTGCACCGCCCGGGGGCTCGGCGATGATGCGATCGACCAGGCCCAGGGCGCGCAGGCGGGTCGCCGTGATGCCCATGGTATCGGCTGCTTCGGGGGCTTTTTCGGCGCTTTTCCACAGGATGGAAGCGCAGCCTTCAGGGGAAATGACGGAGTAGGTCGAGTGCTGCAACATCTGCACCACGTCCCCGACAGCGATGGCCAGGGCACCGCCTGACCCCCCCTCTCCGATGACGGTGACGATGACGGGAACCTTGAGTTCCGTCATCACGTAGAGATTTCTGCCGATGGCTTCGGACTGGCCGCGCTCTTCCGCGTCGATGCCGGGATAGGCCCCCGGCGTATCGATGAAGGTCAGCACCGGAAGGCCGAACTTCTCTGCCAGTTTCATCAGGCGCAGGGCCTTGCGGTAACCCTCGGGACGGGGCATGCCGAAATTGCGGTAGATTTTTTCCTTGGTATCGCGCCCCTTCTGGTGGCCGATGACCACCACCGGCGCGCCCTCGAAGCGGGCCAGCCCCCCAACGATGGCATGATCGTCGGCAAAGGCGCGGTCCCCATGCAACTCTTCGAAGTCGGTGCACAGTCGGGCAATGTAATCGAGGGTGTAGGGCCTCTGGGGATGGCGCGCCACCTGGGCAACCTGCCAGGGGGTCAGCTTGGCGTAGATTTCCTTGGTGAGTTGGGCGCTCTTCTTTTCGAGGCGCGCGATCTCGGCCGAAATATCCACCTCGGAGCCTTCCTGGACGGAGCGCAATTCTTCGATCTTGGCTTCGAGGTCGGCGACCGATTGCTCGAAGTCGAGGAAACTGATTTTCATGGGGACGTCCCTATCCGTACAGCGTCTCTATGACCTCCCCTCCCCCACACGGCGGAAGCGGGGGCGGTGGGGAGGGAACGGGCATGGGTGCCTCTCGCGTTCGGGGGGCGCTCGACACAGGCCCGTCAGGCCGGCCGGTATTCTAGCCCAAAAGGACCGCCCCTCCCTCGACAGCGGGCTGCCGGCGGGGACGCTCAATACTCTACCGGCACCGGATCCAGACTGCGCCAGAGATACCAGGTCGCCACCGAGCGCCAGGGACGCCAGCCTTCCCCCAGGGCGACGAGGTCCGCCCGCAGCGGGCGCAGGCCCTGGCGATAGTGGAGCGCCACGGCCTTTTGCAGGCCGATGTCGTCCACGGGAAGGACGTCGGGGCGCAGAAGATGGAAGATCAGGAACATCTCCGCCGTCCAGCGACCGATGCCACGCACGGCAGTCAGTTGCGCGATGATGGCCTCGTCCTCGAGGGACTGCCAGGCGTCCGGATCGATGCGTCGGGCAGCAAAGTTTCCGGCCAGATCGACCAGGTACTCGACCTTGCGACGGGAAAGCCCGCAGGCGGCAAGATCCGCTGCCGACAGGGCGAGGACGCCCCCTGGCGTGACCCGGTCGACGCGTTGGCAGAGGCGCCCCCATACGGCGTCGGAGGCCTTGACGGAAATTTGCTGCCCGACGATGGAGCGGGCCAGGGTCGCAAAAGGATCCCCCAAAGAGCGCAGGGCACCGCCCGGATACGCGGCGACAAGCCCGGCCAGGACAGTATCGGCGGAGACGAGGTCGGCGATGGCGGTGGCCCAGTAGTCCGGCTTCATGACGTCATTATGACCAGGAGCCCCCGGGGGACCAAGAGCCGCTTTTGCCTGGACTTTCGGCTGACGCAGCCGGACAAACTTGCTACCATCCACGGAAAACAAGATGTGGGGGTCACTCATGGCAGGCGAACACCAGCTCTTTATCCAACCCTGGCTGAATCCCGACGAAACCTGGGCCGGGTTCCATCTTGCCGCCTCCGGCACCAGCCCCTGTCCAGAGGAAATCGCCCACCTCTTCTCCCTGCCCGCTGCTCAGACGGTCAATTCGGGCCTGCGCTGGTTCGTTCCCGTCGCCACGGAAGCGGACCTGAACCGCACCCAGGCAATTCCCGCCGACAGAATCGTCTTTCTCCTCGCGCCCCCGGCCAACCCCGACGGTCAGGAAGCGGCGGAAAAACTCGAAGCCGGCCTGCGCCGGGAAGGACGAAAAATCGCCCTCTCCCTCGCCCCGGGCGACCCGCTGCCCCCAACCGGCGCCTTCGAATACGTGGTGCTCTCGGTGGGCCATGCCCGCACCCTGCCGCCCTTCACCCTCATGGGGCTCGCCGTGCGCTCGGCCATCGTCGTCCATTCCGTGCGCACGCGCAACGACTTCTCCTGGGCGATTTCCAACCAGTGTCGCATCGTCTCGGGGGAATATCTCCTGACCCGCAACACGGCGCTGGGCAAGGCCGATGTCTCGCGCCTCAAGCTCCTCGAACTGCTTGCCCTGGTCGCCCAGGATGCCGATACCCGCGCCCTGGAGGAAATTTTCAAACAGCAGCCCAAGCTTTCCTACGGGCTCCTGCGCCTCGTGAACTCGGCGGCCATTGCGCCGCGCTCACCGATCACCAATTTTTCCCAGGCCATCAACCTCCTGGGCCGCCGGCAACTCCAGCGCTGGCTGCAATTGCTGGTTTATGCCGACACCGCCAACGGTGCCGCCCCCAATCCCCTCCTGCTCTACGCGGCCAACCGCGGGCGCCTGCTCGAAATCCTCAGTGCACGCATCCCGGGTATCGAGGGGGTGGAAAACGTGGGCGACGCCGCGTTCATGGTGGGCACCTTCTCCTTCCTGCCTGTGCTGCTCAACCTCTCGATGACGGAAATCCTGCCGCAATTGCCCCTGCCGCAGCCGGTCGCCGACGCCCTGGCGCACCAGGGCGGAGCCCTGGGCAAGCTCTTGAAGATTTCCGATTCCGCCGACCACGGCGAACTCGACTTGGCTTCCTCGCTCCTGCGGGAGCACGCCGTCGCGCCGGAAGTCTACGTCGAGGATCAGATCGAAGCCCTGACCTGGGCTGCCAAGATCCGCTCCGTGGCAAGTTGAGCAAGCAAGCTTCCCCGCGCAGCGGGGAAGAGCCCTAACGCCCGCCCAGGAAGGGGTTGTAGCGGCGTTCTTCACCCAGGGTGGACATGGGGCCGTGCCCGGGGATGAATTCGACGTCATCGCCCAAGGGAAACAGCTTGTCCCGGATGGAAGCGATCAGGGTGTCGTAATCGCCCCGCGGAAAATCCGTCCGCCCGATGGAGCCCTGAAAGAGCACGTCCCCCACCTGGAGCAGCTTGCTCAGGCGGTGAAAGAACACCACGTGCCCAGGTGTGTGGCCCGGGCAATGCAGAACTTCCAGTTCCACCTCGCCGAACTGCACGCGATCGCCCTCTTCCAGCCAGCGGGTGGGCACGAAGGGGCGCACCCCGGGAAAGCCAAACATGCGGCTCTGCTCAGCCATGCCGTCAATCCAGAACTGATCTTCGCGCTGGGGGCCTTCGATGGGCACCCCGGTCTTTTCCGCCAGGGCCGCGACCCCACCGGCATGATCGATATGACCATGGGTGACCAGAATCTTGGCCAGGGTCAGGCGCTGCTCGGCGAGGAAACTCTCGATTCGCTCGATATCGCCCCCGGGATCGATGACCGCCGCCTGGCGCGTCACTTCGCACCAGAAGACGGAACAGTTCTGTTCAAAAGGGGTCACGGGGATGATGGCGTAGCGCATGGCGATCCGAACTCTGGCGAATCGCCCCATTATCGCACGCCAGCAGGGCTTGCTCTCGCCCGGAGCGCTGCATACACTGCCGGGAACCATGGCAGAAGCTGCAAACACCGCGCTTTCCCCTGATTCCAGCGTTGGCGCCCTCACCCCCCTTTCAGATCGATTCCATGCTTGACCACCCGCTGCAGGATCTTGAAGCCTGGCTGCTGCTGTTCTCAGGCAACAGCCTGCCCGTCCTGCGCCAGACGAAGCGTCAAATCCAGGCCATGCGCGCCGATCTCGATGGCGTGGACGGCCGCAAGCTCGCCCGGGTCATCCTCCAGGATCCCATCATGACGGTGCGCGTACTGGCCTACATCCAGCCCATCACCGGCAAGGCCCTGCACCGCGACATCACCACCATCGCCGGCGCCGTGCTCATGGCGGGAATCGAACCCTTCTTCAACCGCTTCCAGGACATGCCGACCATCGAAGGCATGCTGGCGGACGAGGATCCCCAGGCGCTCCTCGCCGTCCTGCAGACCATCCGGCGTGCCCAGCGGGCGGCCGATTACGCCGACTCCTGGGCCCACTGGCGCCACGACAAGAACCCGGAGGAAGTGCGCATCGCCGCCCTGCTGCACGACCTGGCCGAAATTCTGGTGGGCTGCTTTGCCCCCCGGCTGCTGCTGCGCATGCGGTCAAGGCTGGTCGCCCTGCCGGGCCTGCGCAGCGCCGTGGCGCAAAGCGACGTGCTGGGCTTCACCTTCCTGGAAATCCAGATGGCGCTCTGCGGCGTCTGGCACCTGCCCGAACTCCTGAAGGAATTGATCGATGACGACAACGCGGGCCAACTGCGCGTCAAGAACGTCACCCTCGCCGTACGCCTTGCGCGACACTCGGCCAAGGGCTGGAACGATCCCGCCCTGCCCGACGACCTGCAGGAAATCGCCGACCTCGTTCACCTCAGCCGCGAAGCCCTCGCCCAACGGCTCGGCATCGCCCAGGACGCGCCCCCCGATCAGCCGCAGTAACGCAGGTTGACCCAATCCAGCAGGAGTTCCGGCGCCTGGTAGGCCAGAAAGGCCGCCCCCAGCACCAGAACCGCTGCGGCGACGGCGGCCCCCAGGAAAAAGCTGCGCCAGCCCGGTTTCATCGCGGGTATTGGCAGGAACAAAGACGCTGCGTCATGCTCCTTCGACGCCGCCACGGCTTTCCAGGTTCTCCCAGCGTTCGAGCAAGGCGAGGAGTTCCTCGTCTATGGCCGCAAGGCGAGCCGCAGCCGCCTGGGCACCCGGTGGGTCGCGGCGGTAGAGGTCAGGATCCTCCAAGCGCAGGGCTATTTCCTTCTGTTCGCCCTCCAGGGTCGCGATACGGTCGGGGAGGCTCTCCAGTTCCCGTTGCTCCTTCCAGGAAAGCTTGTTTCCCCGCTCCCGCGCCAAAGAAGGCTTCGCCGCCGGCGGCGCGGGGATCCGGGCCGTGGGCTCAGGCGGCGCTGCGCGGGTGGCCGACTGGATCAGCCAATCGGAGTACCCGCCCACGTATTCGCGCCACGTCCCGCCCCCCTCCGCCGCCACTGTCTGGGTCACGACATTGTCCAGGAAGGCCCGGTCGTGGCTCACCAGAAAGAGCGTTCCGTCGTAGTCCTGCAACAGTTGCTCGAGCAACTCCAGGGTTTCGATGTCCAGGTCATTGGTGGGCTCGTCCAGCACCAGGACATTGGCTGGCCGGGCGAATAGACGGGCCAGCAGGAGGCGATTGCGCTCGCCGCCGGAAAGGGATTTCACCGGCGAGCGGGCCCGCTCCGGCGCAAAAAGAAAATCCTCCAGGTAACCGATGACGTGCTTGCGCGCTCCGCCCACCTCCACATAGTCCGAACCGGGCGAGATCACGTCGGCCAGGGTCGCCTCCGGATCCAGTTGGGCGCGAAACTGGTCGAAATAGGCGATCTCCAGCCGGGTTCCCCGGCGCAGACTGCCCTCGTCCGGTTCCAATTCGCCCAGAAAGAGCCGCAGCAGCGTAGTCTTGCCGGCGCCGTTGGGGCCGATCAGCCCAAGCTTGTCGCCCCGCTGCAGGCGGCAGGAAAAGTCCTTCACTACCGGTGCTCCGCCGTAGCCTTTGCTCACCCGCTCCAATTCGGCTACCAGGCGGCCACTCCGGTCCCCGCTTTCCACCCGCAGGCTGGCCTGGCCCAGGCGCTCCCGCCGGGCGGCGCGCTCCGCCCGCAGGCGATCCAGACGCTGCACCCGAAACACCGCCCGCGTGCGCCGCGCCTCGACCCCCTTGCGGATCCAAAGCTCCTCCTGCCGCAGCAGCTTGTCGGCCCGCGCGCTGGCCAGGGACTCTTCGTGCAGCAGGGCATCCTTGCGTGCCTGATACTGGGTAAAGCTGCCCGGGAAACTCGCCAGGCGCCCCCGGTCCAGTTCCACGATGCGCGTGCACACCCGGTCCAGGAAGCGGCGGTCGTGGGAAATGAATAGCAGGGTCATGCCGCTTTCGACCAGCAGGGTCTCCAGCCACTCGATGGCGGCAATGTCCAGGTGATTGGTCGGCTCGTCCAGCAGCAAGACCTCCGGCGCCGAGACCAGCGCCCGCGCCAGGGCCAAACGCTTCTTCTGGCCGCCGGAAAGCGTCGCCACCGGCGCGTCGGGCTCCAGGTTGAAACGCGCCACCGCCCGTTCCGCCTGGGCCTCCAGGCTCCACGCCCCGCGGGCCTCCAGAGCGTGCTGCAAGTCGTCCAGTTGGGTAAGCAGGGATTCCTGCCCGCCGCCCCCCTCGGCCAGCCGATGCGACACCTCGTGGTAACGGGCCAACAACGCGGATATCTCGCCCAGCCCGGCCACCACCGCCTCGAAGACCGACGCACCGGGGGGAAACTCCGGCTCCTGGGACACATAGGCGACCCGCTTCCCCGGCTGAACCCAGACCTCGCCATCATCCAGCCCCGCCCGCCCGTTGCCCGCTGCCAGAGCCGCAAGGAGCGAGGATTTCCCGCTCCCGTTACGGCCGATCAAAGCCACCCGCTCGCCGGCATCGAGCTGGAAATCGGCCTGATCGAGGAGGGGCACATGACCAAAGGCCAAGCAGGCGCCGGTAAGCTTGAGAACGGGCATGGGAAGAAGGACAGAAAGGCGGCCAAAAGCGAGGTCCGAACCGCCCGCATTGTACCGGCTGAGACCCGTGCCAGCCCGCAAAAGTCCCATCCTGGCAAATTGGCGCCCCCGCAGGGCCCAGGCTACAATACGGCCCCCGCGCTCCTCGTAGTTCAATGGATAGAACGGCCGCCTCCTAAGCGGCAAATACAGGTTCGATTCCTGTCGAGGGGACCAGATTGGTCCGTCCTGCGCGATACACACTGACCACCTCCCCGCCCAAAGTCCGATGCGCCACGAGGTTTCGCCACACCCCACGGAGGCGAACCGAGCCTACCGCGGCGCCGAGACCGAGGCCCTCGCGGGACGGCGTGCCAGGCTCATCGCCCCGGCAATTTCCGCATACTCGGACGCGGCTGCCCTGTCCAGGATGGCGTCAGCCGGCGAACAGCCATGACGGTTGACTGATGGCTCAGGCCCTGTAGCCTTGCCGGGTGGCTGTGGTCGGCGCGGGAGCGTTTGGCGACGGCCTTTCCCCGACAGCGGCGAGGTGGCACATGAGCGAAGAAATCCTGGGCGACCAGTACAAGAATTACATGCATAACCTGCTGAAAGCGATGGTTCAGCACGGCGGCTCCGATTTGTTCATCGCCCGGGATTTTTCCCCGACGATGAAGGTGCACGGCACCATGAAGGCGCTTTCGAACCAGAAGCTGACGGCCGACGTGGCCCGCAATCTGGCGATGACCATGATGAACCGCAATCAGCGGGAGGAATTCGACCGGGAACTGGAGTGCAATTTCGCCATTTCCCTGCCCGGCGTGGCGCGCTTTCGCGTCAATGTCTTTCAGCAACAGGCGGCGGTGAGCATGGTGATCCGCACCATCACCAGCGAAATCCCCAATTTCGAAAAACTGGGCCTGCCGCCGGTCCTCAAGGAGGTGATCACCGCCAAGCGCGGCCTGGTGCTGGTGGTGGGGGGGACGGGGTCGGGCAAATCGACGACCATGGCCGCCATGATCGACCACCGCAACGGCAGTGCGCCGGGCCACATCATCACGGTGGAGGATCCGGTGGAGTACGTTCACGTTTCAAAGCAGTGCCTGGTGTCCCACCGCGAGGTGGGGATAGACACGCTTTCCTGGCACAACGCGCTGAAGAACACCCTGCGCCAGGCGCCGGACGTCATCCTGATCGGGGAAATCCGCGACCTGGAAACCATGGAGCACGCCCTGGCTTTCGCCGAAACCGGCCACCTGTGCATGGGGACCCTGCACGCCAACAACGCCAACCAGACCCTGGACCGGGTGGTCAATTTTTTCCCCGACGAACGCAAGCCCCAGGTGATGATGGATCTGGCCACCAACCTCAAGGCGGTGATTTCCCAGCGCCTGATCCGGTCCCTGGACGGCAAGCGCAAGGCCGCCATCGAAATCCTGCTCAACACCCCCACGGTGGCGGAACTGCTGTCCAAGGGTCAGTCGGCGGCGATCAAGCCGGTCATGGACAAAAGCCGGGAACTGGGGATGCAGACCTTCGACCAGGCGCTCTTCGACCTCTACGACGCCGGCCACATCAGTTACGAGGAGGCCATCCGCAACGCCGATTCGACCAACGAGTTGCGGCTGGCCATCAAGCTCAGGAGCCGCAAGGGCGAGCCCTCCAGCACCAGCGGCATGTCCCTGACCATCGAGGTGGATAAGGCTCCGGAGCCCGTGCCCGGCGAGGAAGCAGGCTCCGCCTGAGACCTGTCATTCTCCAGCGCGCAGGATTTCTTCCGCCGCTGCGACCACTTGGCCCCGGCGCGCCTCGTCCAGGCCTGCCATGCGCTCGGCCAGCCATGGCAGGGAAGCGCCTGGAATCATCTTGCGGGCGGCCGCAAGGTCGCTGGGCAGTGCAGGATTGTCCGGCCCTGCCGCCAGGTGGCGCGCGGTATCGACGCAGATGCGGGAGAGATTGGCGCGGGGATTGTCGGCCCCCCGCATCAATTGCTGCACCAGGGGGGGCAGGCTCCAGATCACCGTGCATTTGAGGGTGAGCTGCTTGAAGACGAAGCCGCAGACCTGCTCCTGGGCATGGGCGCTGCGGTCGGCCCGGCCCGATTCCAGGGCTTCCAGGGCAGCGAGGGGCAATTCCGGAGCGAAAGCCCAGAGGAGCAATTCGCCCATTTCCGCCAACAGGGTGGCCAAGGCCACTTCCTCCGGCGAGATGTCGGAGCGCGCCGACCCCCACTGTAAGGCCAGTTGGGCGGCCAGATGGGAGCGGGCTTCACAGGCAGCGAGCCCGAGATTGTCCTCGACGGTTTCCGGACTGCTGAGGAGGAGTTCGCGGAAGCCGTCGACCCCCAGTTGCATCACCGCTGCAAGGGGGGTGGTCGTCTCGTGGCCCAGGCGCTGGGTACGCCGCTTTTCGGCCTCCCGCAGCAGGCGCAGGCAGAGAAAGGGGTCGGCGGAAACGATGTCGGCGAGTTCCCTTGCAGAAAGGAAGTCACCCTTGACCTGCTCCAGGGCCGCCAGCATGACCTTGGAACGTGGCATGCAGGGAAGTTCCTGGCCACTCAGATAGGCGGCCCACTGGTCCACTCCCCAACGCATCTGATGCGCAGTCAGCACAGTTTTCCCCCGCAGACGCCAACGGCTTCATTACGGCCGAAACGACGGCCTCTTGAGCAAGCTACAATGCCGGCCCAGAAAGGCCGCCCCATGCATGCGATAGACCTCAGCGAAGAAGCCGGCGTTCGCTATCTCCACTTCGGGTCCGACTGGATCCAGGGCGCCATGCGCATCGGCCGCCCCTGGTCCCTGGAACTGCACTATACCCGGGAACTGATGGCCGCCTTGCTCCTGAAGCCGGATGCGGCCTGGCCGCGTCGCGCCCTGCTGGTGGGACTGGGGGCGGGATCGGTACCCAAGTTTCTCTACCGGCATCGGCCGGACTGCCGCATCACGGTGGTGGAAATCGACCCGCGCATGGAGAGCGTCGCCCGCCACTACTTCCGCCTTCCCGACGACCCGCGGCGGCTGTCCATCGTCGTCGATGACGGCGCCCGCTTCATGGCGGCGGGAGGCGAGGATTACGATCTGATCGTGGTGGATGGCTTCGACCCCGACGGCCGTGCCGGCGTGCTGGACACCGCCCCCTTCTACACCGCCTGCCGCGCGCGCCTGACGGATCAAGGGCTCATTGCCGTCAATCACCTGGGGCGCAACCGGGGCTACCGGGCCAGTGTGGAGCGTATCGCCGCCGCCTTCGACGACCGCGCCCTGGCTTTCCCCTCCTGCGACAGCGGCAATGCCATCACCTTTGCCGCGGTGGGCGAGACGCTGGCCTGCTCCCTGGAAGATCTGCGCCAGCGGGCCGCAGCCCTCAAAGCCGCCACGGGACTCGACCTCCGGCCGACCCTCACCCGGGTGCAGATGGCCCACACCCTCCCCGGCGGCCACCTGGCCCTGTGATGCAGCAAAAAACTTCTCCTCGGTGAAGTCCAGATTCGCCAAAAATAGGTAATATCCGAAAATTGACTCAGGGAAACCGCGGGTCGAATGCTACTTGATTTTCGGAGAACCCTATGCAAACCGGCACCACCGTCAAAGCGCGGCTCATCACGCTTCTGGCTGCAAGCTTCGTCGCCCTCGTTCTCGTCGCGGGCATGGGCATCCTGGGCATCCAGAAGACCGGCGCCCAGTTGCACGAAATCAGCGTGGTGCGCCTGCCCTCCATCGTCGGCCTGGAGATGATGCGTGAAGGCCAGACGGCGCTGCGCTCGGAGAACGGCAAGGTGGCGGCCATCTTCAGCCAGCCGGAGCAGTGGAACGGCATCGGGGCCGTCGTCGGACACCGCAAGGAAATCTGGAGCCATATCGACAAGGGCTGGGCGATCTACGAACCCCTGCCTCAGACTTCTGAGGAGGAGACTTTATGGAAGCAGTTCGTCCCTGAGTGGAACACCTGGAAAGCCGCCGATGCCAGGCTGAACGACCTCGCCGGACGCCTGGCCGGAGCAAGCGAAGAACTCGCCCGCGAGGAGTTGAAGAAGGAATATCTGGCTGCCCTGGACGCGGCTTATCCCCTCATCGCTCAGGCTGCGGCGACGCTGGGCAAGATCGTCGATCTCAACCTCGCCGTCGCCGAAGAGGCCAAGGTCCAGGCCGACGTCAGCAGCCGCAATACCCTCATGCTCATGGTCGGGATCGCCCTTGCTGCCTTGGCGGTCATCATCATCCTCGGCCTGCGCACTACGACGGCGATCCTCCGGACCCTGGGTGGCGAGCCGGACGAGGCCCGGGCGGCAGTGGCCCGCATCGCCGAGGGGGATTTGCGCCAGAACCTGGCCGTCAGCGCGGGAGACCGCGAGAGCCTCATGGCCCGCCAGCAGCAGATGCAGGAAAGCCTGCGCAGCATGATCGGCGGTATGTCCAGTTCGGTGGCCCGCACCGAGGAAGCCGCCTCGGCGCTGGCCGGGGCTTCTTCCCAGGTGGCGTCGGCTTCCGCCGACACCAGCGAGTCGGCCTCTTCCATGGCGGCCTCGGTGGAGGAAATGTCGGTGAGCATCAACCACGTTTCCGACAATGCCCGGGACGCCCTCCATACAGCCGAGCAGGCGGGACAGCTTTCCAAGGACGGCGGCCGCGTCATCGAGGAAGCCATCGCGGAAATCAACACCATCGCCAATACCGTGCGCGCCACCGCGGAAAACATGAATTCCCTGAGCGAGAGTTCGGCACGCATTTCCACCGTGGTCCAGGTCATCAAGGACGTGGCCGACCAGACCAATCTGCTGGCCCTCAACGCCGCCATCGAGGCGGCCCGGGCCGGCGAGGCCGGTCGCGGCTTTGCGGTGGTGGCAGACGAGGTGCGCAAACTGGCCGAGCGCACGGCGAGCGCCACGGGCGAAATCGGCAGCATGATCGACAAGATCCAGATGGACACGGCCGCCTCGCTGCACCAGATGGAATCGGCCGTCAGCCAGGTGGACCGGGGCGTGGACCTGGCCAGCCAGGCCGGGTCGGCCATCCAGGAAATCCGCGACAGCGTCGACCACGTGGTCCGTGCGGTGACAGACATCGGCGACGCCATCCGGGAGCAGAGCGTGGCCAGTCAGCAAATCGCCCATCGCGTCGAGAAGGTGGCGCAGTCGTCGGAAGAAAACAACGCCGCCGCGCAGCAGACCGCGGAGTCGGCCCGCACCCTCACCGCACTGGCGGCGGAATTGAGGAGCAGCGCCCAACGCTTCCGCACCTGAGCGACGCCTGTCGGTAAGGGGAGTATCCTCGCCGTCTTGCGGCTTGCTCTTCCCTTCCATGCCCGATCTGCTCACCCTGTTTTTCTGGCCCCTGGGGGTATTTGCCTTCAACCCCCTGCTGTGCGCCATTCTGGCCGGCGTCTTTACGGTGCCGGTCTTCGTTCCCATCTATTCGCCGAGCAGCCGCCTGGCCCTCGCGCTGTGTGCCCTGCCTTGGTGGGCCTTCTGCCTGCGCGAGGCGAGCGTCGACCCCCAGGCGCCACGCACCGACCTCGTCGCCCTGGGACCGCTCCTCCTGGTGACTGCGGTCTTCGGCGCCTGGCATCTCGCCCGGGGCCACCGCCGCCCGACCCCGCCGCCACCGCGTCGGCCGCGCCCTTCCAGTTCCCGCTTCCCCCGGCGAGGGGTCTGAATCCATGCCCGTCCGCCCCCTCCTGCGCATGGGTGACCCGCGCCTCCTGCAAACGGCTGCGCCGGTCAGCGACTTTGGCACGGCGGAACTCGCCGCCCTGATCGCAGACCTTCACGACACCATGGCTGCCGCGGGTGGCGTCGGCCTCGCGGCCCCCCAGATCGGCGTCGGACTCCAGGTCGTACTTTTCGGGTTCGACAGCAGCGAACGCTACCCGGATGCGCCGCCGGTCCCGCGCACGGTCCTGCTCAATCCGCGTATCGAAGCCCTGGGGGAAGAGGAAGAAGACGGCTGGGAAGGCTGCCTGTCCGTACCCGGTCTGCGCGGTGTCGTTCCGCGCTGGCAGCGGATTCGCTATTGGGGCGTGGATCCCGAGGGCAGCCCCATCGATCGCATCGCCGAAGGTTTCCACGCCCGGGTGGTACAACACGAATGCGATCACCTGATCGGCAAGCTCTTCCCCATGCGGGTGCGGGACTTCAGCCGCTTCGGCTTCACCGAAGTGCTTTTTCCCGGCCTGGACGCCCCCAACGACTGAGCCGGCGGCTACAAGAGGCCCGCCACGATCTCGACCAGGGCCTCGCCCAGACGACCGTGCTGATCGGCGTCGAGATGCACCCCATCCACGCTGCTGGCGGGCGTGACGCTCCCTGCGTCGAAGTAGGGACAGCCCAAAGTGAAAGCAACTTCACGGTAGGCTTCCGCCAAGCCCGCGGAGCGTCCTTCCCCGCCCGAAAACTTGGGACCGATGGGCCCCCGGGGATCGTCGAAGGGCGGAGGAACGACGATGAGCACGGGCGGCACCGGCATGCCCGGCTCTATGGGCGCCTGCCGGATGGCCTGCACCAGGGCGGCGATCCCCTGGGCGGAATGCCAGGCGTTGTGGGGGTGCATGGATTGGAAATCATTGGTCCCCAAGAGCAGGATCACCAGGTCGAGGGGAGAATTGACCTCGATGCGCTGGGCAAGCCCTTCGATTCCCCGTCGCCCCGGTTTGAAAGGGTCGTCCCAGACGGTGCGGCGGCCATTGAGGCAATCCTCGATGACGCGCACACCAAGGTAACGGGCGGCGAGCCCCGCTTCCAGCACCCCCGGCCAGCGGGTGGAGAAATCGAAACGGCGCCGGGTTCCGGGGACGATGCCCCAGGAGAGAGAATCTCCATAGACCAGAATCTGCCGCATGGCGGGCCTCCGAAACGCGATGGGCGCATGATGGCGCCATTCCCTCCGGTGGACAAGCCCCGGCGCGAACGTCCGGCACCCCTTCCTGTCCGAGATTGAAAGGAGCCTCCCAAGCATGCGCCACCTTGCCGACTGCCCGCCCTCGGAAATCACCCCTCGCCCCCTGTTCGAGGATCGACGCGCCTTCCTGCGTACCCTGGCCGGCCTGGGGCTGGCCGGCAGCCTGCCGGGGGCGTTGGCCGAATCGGCACCCCGGCGGGGCAGTGCACTGGCCACGAGCCTGCGCAGCCCTTACTCCATCGCCGAGAAGCTCACCGCCTACGAGGAGGTCACCGGCTATAACAACTTCCAGGAATTCGGCATCAACAAGCTGGACCCGGCCCGCAACGCCCATCGCCTGCCCACGCGCCCCTGGACCGTCACCCTGGAGGGCCTGGTACGGCGGCCCCGCACCCTGGACCTGGACGACATCCTGCGCCTGGCTCCACTGGAAGAGCGCATCTACCGCCTACGCTGCGTCGAAGGCTGGTCCATGGTCATCCCCTGGATCGGTTTTCCCCTCGATGCGCTGCTGCGTCAGGTAGAACCCCTGGGCAGCGCCCGCTACGTGGAATTCGAGTCCTATTACGACCAGGCCCGCATGTCCCTGCCCTTTTTCGTGGTACTGGAGTTTCCCTACGTGGAAGGGCTGCGGCTGGATGAAGCGCGTCATCCGCTCACTCTCCTGACCCTGGGCCTTTACGGCGAGGTGCTGCCCCCCCAGAACGGCGCGCCGCTGCGGGTCGTGGTGCCCTGGAAATACGGCTTCAAGAGCGGCAAGTCCATCGTCCGTATCCGCTTCGTCGAGGAACAGCCGCTCACCACCTGGAACCGCGTTGCCCCCCGGGATTACGGCTTCTACGCCAACGTCAATCCGCGGGTCGATCACCCACGCTGGAGTCAGGCCCGGGAACGCCGCATCGGCGAATTGTTCAAGCGGGACACTCTGCCTTTCAACGGCTACGGCGAGCAGGTCGCCGGCCTGTATGCGGGCATGGACCTCGGCCGCAATTACTGAGGGCACTCCACGGGGCATTGCTGCGTTGCACAAACCCGGGATGGGCCGTAGGATGTGGCTGCGGCCCATCCCTGACATTGGCCGCCCCATGCCAGGAGCCCCTCATGTCCGCACCCCAACGCCTATTCGACATCGTCGATTTCGTTCAGCCCTCCCCCGATACCCCCATCCGCTCGGTGATGCTGGAGACTCCCGATTCAGTGGTCGTCGTCTGGCACGCCCGCCCGGGCCAGGAAATAGCCGCCCATTTTCACCCCACCGGGCAGGATACCTGGATCGTCATTTCGGGTTCCGCCCAGTACTACCAGGGCAACGGGGTTCGGCGCCCCCTGTCCAAGGGACAGGTCGCCGTCGCCCGCCCGGGCGAGGTGCACGGCGCCCTCAACGTGGGCAGCGAGGATTTCGTCTTTGTCTCCGTCGTTTCGTCCGGTGCAGCGGGGTACGAAGCCACAACGCCTTGAGCGCCCGGCACCAGCGGTTCCGGGGGGCATGGATCGCCCATGACTCACGGAAAAGCGACCAAAAAAAGGGCGCCCGCAGGCGCCCTGGTCGTGGCGGGCCGAGTGGTCAGCCGACCTTCTTGGCCGCCAGCTTTTCCTTGATGCGGGCAGACTTGCCCGAGCGGTCGCGCAGGAAGTAGAGCTTGGCGCGGCGCACATCGCCACGGCGCTTCACTTCGATGGAGGCGACCAGAGGAGAATAGGTCTGGAAAGTACGCTCGACACCTTCGCCGGAAGAAATCTTGCGCACGGTAAAGGCGGAGTTGAGGCCGCGGTTACGCTTGGCGATGACGACGCCTTCGTAGGCCTGCAGACGCTCGCGGTTGCCTTCCTTGACCTTCACCTGGACGACGACGGTGTCGCCGGGGGCGAAAGCGGGAATGGTCTTGCCCAGACGGGCGATTTCTTCTTGTTCCAGTTGCTCGATCAGGTTCATGTGAGATCCTTCAAGTTAAAAACATCTACTCACCGCATTGCTCCTCTCCGGAAAGCTCCGTGAGGAGTTGCGTCTCTTCCGCGCTCATCGCGCGCTGCGCCAGCCGATGGGCAAACAACTCCGGGCGGCGCTCCCGGGTCCGCGCCAACGACTGCTTCAATCGCCAACGCCGGATTCGCTTGTGGTCGCCGGACAGCAAGACCTCCGGCACCCCTTGTCCTTCATACACTTCGGGCCTCGTGTAGTGCGGGCAGTCCAACAGGCCCGTCACGAACGAATCTTCCACCGCCGAAGCGGCATCGCCCAGCACCCCCGGCAACTGGCGGACAACGGCGTCGATCAACGCCATCGCCGGCAACTCGCCGCCGGACAGCACAAAATCTCCGATCGAAATTTCTTCATCGACGCAGCGCTCGATCAGACGCTCGTCCACACCTTCGTAACGGCCGCACAGCAGGACCAGGCCTTCTTCCCCAGCCGCCAGCGCCATTACCCGTTCGTGGGTGAGGGGCGCGCCCTGGGGCGAGAGGTAGATGACCCGGCTCTTCGCCAAACCTGCCTCACGCTGTGCTGCCTTGGCGGCCGCGATCGCCTTTTCCAGCGGCCCGGCCTGCATCACCATGCCCGGCCCGCCACCAAAGGGACGATCATCCACCCGACGCCAGGCGTTTTCGGCAAAATCCCGCGGATTCCAGCCTTGCCACCCCCAGCGTCCTTCTTCCAGCGCCCGCCGCGTAATGCCGCACTCGGTCACCGCCGCAAACATCTCGGGGAAGAGGGTCACGCAATCGAACCGGAGAACGGGTCCCGGTTCGCGACTCACCAGTCGCTCCTCCACTCCACCCGGATGATTCCGGATTCCTTCTCCACGGCCAGCACCACCGACTCGACGAAGGGAAGCAGACGCTCCGTTCCGTCCGCCGCAGCGACCCGCAGCACATCGTTGGCCCCGGTCTCGATCAGCCCGGCCACCTGCCCGAGCCGCTCGCCCGCGGCATTCACTACTTCCAGGCCAACCAGATCGGCCCAGTAAAACTCGTCTTCGCCGGTGGCCGGCAAGGCCTGGCGGGGCGCCCCCACCAGCAGGCCCTTCAGCGCTTCGGCAGCGGTCCGGTCCGGCACCCCGTCGAGGAGTACCACCACGCCGTCGCTGTGCAGCTTCAGACCCTTCAGCGCGACTTCACGCCAGGGCCCGCCTTCCTTGCCGACCCACCAAGCCGGCATGGCCTTCCAGGCCAGCGGGTCGTCGCCGAAGGGGTGCACCCTCATCCAGCCGCGGATGCCGTAGGGGTCTGCCAGCCGCCCCAGGACGACGATAGCGCTGCCGGACAAACGAACTACTCAGAAACGAAAACGGAATGAAGCAAAGCGGCCCGGGCCAGGCCCGCCGACAAAGACAACACACATCCGTCCGGCGAAGAGGCGCAACGACGCCAGGAGCATTCCGTTTGGTTTCTCAGGCAGCCTGCTTGGCGGCGTACTGCTTGACCAGGCGGGCAGCGGTCGGCGACAGCTGGGCGCCGTTCTGCTGCCAGTAGCTCAGGCGATCCATAGCCACACGCAGGCCTTCTTCGGACTCGGCAGCCACCGGATTGTAGAAGCCGATCCGCTCGACGAACCGACCATCGCGGCGGTTGCGGGAGTCGGTAACGACCATGTTGTAGAAGGGGCGCTTCTTTGCGCCGCCACGGGCAAGACGGATCACGACCATGAAAATTCTTTCTTTCGGTGCAGGAAAAACCTGAGATTATAGCGCTTAAGCGAACAAAAACAAGCCGTTCCGAGCCTCTTTCTGCGCGCCCGGCACCCAGCGGGCGGCCAGCGGACCCAATGCTGCCAGCCCTTCCCCCACCCGGCCGACACCCATGACTTTAGTCCAATGGAGAAAAGCGCCGGAATTGTTTATCCTCCCTCCTTCCGTCCGCTGAGCCGCCATGACCGCCACCGCCACCGACCTCGCCGAAAAGAACGTCAAGGCCATTCTGGAATGGCTGGCGATGGCCCACGGCCGCACCACCCTGGACGACGCCGAGGGGCTTCTCGCCCAGCTTCAGAGCCTGCGGGGAACCCCCATAGGCGTCACCCAGCGCCTCAGAATTCTCGACCTCCTGTACAGCCACGTGGTCCACATGACCCTGGCCCAGTTCCCGGCTCTGCACGAAGCCACATTGCCCATTCCGCGCCGGCTGCGCCAGGCCGTGCGCAACCTGCAGGAACTGCTGGAAATCCTGGCCCAGGACTACGTGGCCACCCTGTCGATGCGGGCCGATGAGGCCGGAGGAAGGCCACGTTCCCCCCAGATCACTTTGCGGCGCGTCATGCACTGCCTCGCCTGGCATCTCGGCATCGGCTTTCTGGTCGCAGCGCCGCCCGCGCCCGGCATTTGGCAACAGTTGCACGGTTGCTACCGCTCTTCCCGCCGCTTTACCGCCGGGGAGCAGGATACGGTCAGCGAGGAACGCCGTATCGCCCAGATTTACGCCTCGATTCTGCTGGTCGCCGCCGCACAGCCAGCCTCCTTTACCTCGCGGGAGCTGGAATTCATCGTCAACTACATCGACGACTGCACCAAAGCCGTGGACATCCGCTCCGAACCCCCGCCGGATGGCGAAGCCATCTTCTGGGTGGATCCGAGCAAGGATCAGCCTGCCCAGGCCCTGGCCCGGCGCCCGCCCCCGCCGGAGACGGATGTCTATTTCTTTGCCTGCGACGCCCTCGCACAGACGGCCGCCGATCGGCTGGCGGCGCTGCGCCGCGGCGTTCCGGTCGCCGAACTGGGGCTGCCTGCCTTCGCTGGAACGACGGCCGGGCAGGGAGTCCTGCGGCGTCTGGCCGCCCTGTGGGGCCACCCCGCCAAGCGGAAATTCACCCGCCGCCGCCAGTCCTATCGGGCCGACCTGTGCAGTGGCCTGGACAAGCTCTGGCAGTTGCTTCGCCACCCCGACCAGCCGCCTGGAAAGAGCGAGTGGATGGTCATCAACGAAAGCCCCGATGGCTATGCCATGATGCATGTGAGTGGCCCTACCGACCGCCTGCAGGTGGGCGACGTGGTCGCCGTCCATCCTCACGAGGGGCATGTGGACACGGATACCGGGCCCTGGCACATCTGCCTGGTGCGCTGGGCGATTTCGGAAAATCCAGCCCATGTCGAAATCGGGCTCCAGGTACTGTCCCCCCGCGGCATGCCAGCCCAGATCGCTGCGCCCCACGACAACGAGCGCCAGGGCAAGCGTGAAGCCGTGCTGCTGCCCAAGCTGCCCCCCTTGCGCCCGCTGCCGGCGCTCATCGTACCGGTCGGCACGGTCACGGACAGGGACCAGAAACTCATCGTCCTGGTCGAAGCAGGGAATTTCGAAATTCGTGAATACCGGGCGACCGAGGTCAGCGAGCAGACCTCCAGCGTCGAGATGTTTACCGTCCGCCCGGACGAAAGACTGTAGCGGCGAGCAGACCTCCGAGGAGGATCACCGCCCAGGACAGTTGCAGCCACACCAGGAAGATAGGCACCGTGGCAAAGGCGCCGTAGATGCTCCTGAAACTGCCGAAGCTACCGAGGTAAAGTTCGAAACCGCGCTGCATGGCGGCGAAAAGCAGCGTGGCGAACAGCCCCCCCAGGCAGGCCCCGCGGCGACTCACCCGGGCGTTGGGTACTGCGTAATAGAGAAAGGCAAAGAAGAGCCCCAACAGGGCGATGGAGAGCCCCTTCAGCAGCATGATGCGGACCCAGGGGGGTTCCGTGAATACCCCCAGGGACGCCGAAACGGCAAAGGACATTAGCGCAGCGATCGCACCCAGGACGAGGGGCCAGACCGCAACGACGATGGCGTAAAGTTTGAGACGCGCGAGAAGCGGCCGGGGTTCCACCCGCCAGACGTGATTGAATGCTTTCTCGATGGTCGCCAGCAGGAAAATCGCCGTCGCCGCCAAGAAGACAATGCCGGGAATGGTCAGCCGTTGCGCCTTACCCGCAAAATTGCCCAGATATTTGACGATGGTTCCGCTACTGCCGCTGGGCAGGAGGGTTTCGACCAGGAGGGCGTCGAAGCGACTCAAAAGCCCTTCGACGAAGGGCACGGCACTCCCGACGGCGACAAAGAGGGCCAGGAGCGGAACAAGGGCCAGAAGCGTTGTGAACGCCAGCGCCGCGCTGGTCTGAACCATATTCTCTTCCCGGAAGCGGGAGACGATCGCCCCGACACCGCCAGGCCCGCCTCCCCCGGCCCGAGGGCGGGAAGGTCGGCGGCTCACGGCCGGAAGCTCTCGAAAGGGGAAATTCCTTGCACGGTATTCTCCGGGAGATTGAACCCAAGCACTTTTGGAGATAATAGCCGACCATGCACGACATTCTCGTCCTCTACTACAGCCACCGCGGATCGGTCCGCGCGCTGGCCGAGCGCATCGCCCGGGGTATCGACTCGGTGCCCGGCATGCAGTCCCGCCTGCGCACCGTTCCGCGGGTATCGCCCACCTGCATCGCCACCGAACCTGAAGTACCGCCCCACGGCGCCCCTTACGTCGAGGAAGCTGACCTCGCCGAGTGCTGCGCCCTGGCTCTGGGCAGCCCTACACGATTTGGCAATATGGCGGCGCCGATGAAGTACTTCTGGGACGGCACGGTGGCGGCCTGGCAGAACGGCACCCTGGCCGGCAAGCCGGCCTGCGTTTTCACCTCCACCGCAGCCCTGCACGGCGGCAACGAAACGACCCTGATCTCCATGACCCTGCCTCTCCTGCATCACGGCATGCTGGTGCTGGGACTGCCCTTCACCGAACCCGATCTCAGTACGACCACCCACGGCGGCACCCCCTACGGTGCCAGCCACATCGCCGGCGCCAGCGGCGACCCCACCCTGACCGAGGCCGAGAGCCGCCTGGCCTTCGCCCAGGGCCGCCGCCTCGCCGAGGTCGCCGCCAAACTGGTGCGCCCTTGACCCCGGCCCGACTCCAGTTGGCAGCCAGCGCTGCCCTCGTCACCCTCATCTTCCTCTGCCTGGCCTGGGAACTGTGGCTCGCCCCTTTGAAACCCGGCGGCTCCTGGCTCGCCCTCAAGGCCGTCTTCCTCCTCGCCCCCCTGTTCGGCATCCTGCGGGGCAAGCGCTACACCTACAAATGGGTGTCGCTGTTCCTCATGCTTTACCTGGCGGAAGGACTGGCAAGGGCCACCAGCGATCAGGGGTTGTCGCAGATTCTGGCGATGGTCGAAACGAGTCTGGTGGTCCTGCTTTTCGCCCTGGTGATCCTTTACGTGCGCGCCACCCGCCCCTCAAAAACAGAATAGGCCGCCTGACGGCAGCCTATTCTTGCTCCCCGCGAGGAATGTCATACGTCGCCCTGGGCCTTGACCTTCTCCAGACTGGAATGCAGCCGGTTGAGGGCGTTGAGGTAGGAGCGGGCGGAGGCGATGACGATGTCGGTATCGGCGCCGCTGCCATTGACGATGCGTCCGCCCTTGGATAGCCGCGTAGTGACTTCGCCCTGGGCGTCAGTGCCGGTGGTGATGGCGTTGACGGAATAGAGGAGCAGTTCGGCCCCGCTACCGACAATGCTCTCAATAGCCTTGAAGGTGGCATCCACCGGCCCGCCGCCGTCGGCTTCGCCCTTGTGCTCGACGCCGCCCACGGCGAGGATGACCTGGGCGTGGGGCATTTCGCCGGTTTCCGAGCAGACGTGGGAATAGACGAGCTTGTAGTGGTCGTTCTCGGGGGTCACCACCTCTTCGGAGACCAGGGCATGCAGGTCTTCGTCGAAGATCTCGTGTTTCTTGTCAGCCAGTTCCTTGAAACGGGCGAATGCGGCGTTGAGGGCCTCGTCGCTCTCCAATTCGATACCCAGCTCGGAGAGTCTGGTCTTGAAGGCGTTGCGGCCCGAGTGCTTGCCCAGGACCAGCTTGTTCTGGGTCCAGCCCACGTCCTGGGCGCGCATGATTTCGTAGGTTTCCCGATGCTTCAGGACGCCATCCTGGTGGATGCCCGATTCGTGGGCAAAGGCGTTGGCGCCGACCACGGCCTTGTTGGGCTGCACCGGATAGCCGGTGATCTGGGACACCAGTTTGGAGGCCGGCACGATCTGGGTGGTGTCGATGCGGGTTTCCACCGGGAAGACGTCGGCCCGGGTACGCACCGCCATCACCACCTCTTCCAGGGAGGCGTTGCCGGCCCGCTCGCCGAGACCGTTGATGGTGCATTCCACCTGGCGGGCGCCGGCCAGGACGGCGGCCAGGGAGTTGGCCACGGCCAGGCCGAGGTCGTTGTGGCAATGGACGGACCAGATCACCTTATCGGAATTGGGCACCCGCTCGATGACCTGGCGCAGGGTGTCGGCGAACTGGAAGGGGATGTTGTAGCCGACGGTGTCCGGCACGTTGATGGTGGTGGCGCCGGCCTTGATCACCGCCTCGAAGATGCGGCAGAGGAAATCCAGCTCGGAGCGGCCAGCGTCTTCGGCGGAGAACTCGACGTTGTCGGTGTAGCCCCGCGCCCAGCCGATGGCCTTCACCGCCTGCTCGACCACCTGGTCCGGGGTCATGCGCAGCTTCTTCTCCATGTGGATGGGACTGGTGGCGATAAAGGTATGGATGCGCCCGGATTTGGCGGGCTTGATGGCCTCGCCGGCGCGGCCGATGTCGTTCTCGTTGGCCCGGGCCAGGGAGCAGACGGTGGAATCCTTGATGGCAGCAGCAATGGCGTGGATGGCGTCGAAGTCCCCCGGGGAGGCGGCGGCGAAACCGGCTTCGATGACGTCCACCCGCATCTTTTCCAGTTGGCGGGCGACGCGGATCTTTTCCTCCTTGGTCATGGAGGCGCCGGGACTTTGCTCGCCGTCGCGCAGGGTGGTGTCGAAAATGACCAGGGGTTGCTTCATCGTGTGCTCCGTACGGAAAATTCCGGGCGGCGGTGATATCCGCCGCCCTCGCGTCAGGCGGTCATTCTAGCGCTGCCCCGGGGATCAGCCCAGCGTGGGCTTCTTGCGGAAAAGTCCCACCAGTGCCAGGACATAACCCGAGAGCGCATAGATGATGAAGAAGCCAAACGCGGATACCTCGGGGCTGTAGGCCACCACGGCAAACCCAAGGGCAATGGCGGCGATCACGAAGAACGGCACGCTCTTCTTGAGGTTGACGTCCTTGAAGCTGTAGTAGCGTACATTGGTGATCATGGTGATGCCGGCAAAGAGCGTCAGGACGCAAGCCAGCCAACGGACGTCGCCCCCGGCGATGCCGTGGTCGATCATCACCCAGACGAACCCCGCCACCAGGGCGGCTGCCGCCGGGGAGGGGAGGCCCTGGAAGAAGCGCTTGTCCATCACGGTGAGGGTGGTGTTGAAGCGGGCCAGACGCAACGCAGCGCCAGCGCAGTAGATGAAGGCGGCGATCCAACCCAGACGCCCCATGTCCTTAAGAGCCCATTCATACATGACGAGCGAGGGCGCAGCGCCAAAACTCACCATATCGGAAAGGGAGTCGTACTCGGCGCCAAAGGCGGACTGGGTATGGGTCAGGCGGGCAACGCGGCCATCGAGGCCGTCCAGGACCATGGCGACAAAAATGGCCAGGGCGGCGCGGTAATAATCCCCCTGCATCGCTTGCACGATGGCGAAAAATCCGCAGAACAACGCGGCGGTGGTGAACAGATTGGGGAGGACGTAAATCCCGCGGCGCTTGATCTCGGGATTGAACAGGGCCTTGCGGGGCTTGAGTTCGGTCATCGGCTAGGAGAGTTCGGCCAACAGGGTCGTCGAAGCATACACCTTTTCCCCTATGGCCACCTTGACCTTGCTGTCCAGCGGCAGATACAGATCGACCCGGGAACCGAAACGGATAAAACCGTAACGCTCACCCCGGGCGAGGGCCTTTCCGGCATCGACATAATTGAGGATGCGCCGGGCCACCAGGCCGGCAATCTGGACGCAAGTGACGTCCCGCCCATCCTGCGTTTTGAGATGGAGAGCGCAACGTTCATTTTCGATCGAAGCCTTGGCCAGGGCAGCATTGACGAAGCTGCCCGCGTTGTACCACTTCTGCTGCACGGTGCTGTCGATGGGCGCCCGATTGGAATGAACATTGAAGACGTTCATGAACACGCTGACCTTGAGGGCGCGGCGTTGCAGGTAGGGATCTTCGGTCTCCTCGACCACGATCACCCGCCCATCGGCAGGCGCCACGACGCTCTTGGGCCCACTGCCGGCAATCACGCGACCCGGGTCGCGGAAGAACTGGACGCAGAAGATGAAAATGATCCACAAGGGCAGCGACCATGCGCCGGCGTAGGACGCTGCAATCGCCAGGACCAGCGAGCCGGCGATGAAAGGCCAGCCCTCGCGGGCCAGAATTGGATGGGGATAGTTCATTTCAACCCTAAAACGAATCGGGCGGTGCAGATTGCCACACCGCCCAAAGGGAAGGTAGCGCTAGGCGCGCACACGCGGACAGTACTTTAGTACGGCAAGCGTGCGCAACAACGCGCTACCGAGCCATCAGCAAAATTAGTTCTTCGACTGATCGACCAGCTTATTCTTCTTGATCCACGGCATCATGTCACGCAGCTTGGCGCCGACCTGCTCGATGGGGTGAGCGGCGGTCAGGCGGCGGCGGGCGGTCATGGCCGGGTAGTTGGTCTTGCCTTCCAGAATGAACATCTTGGCGTAGTCACCCTGCTGGATGCGCTTGAGGGCATTACGCATGGCGGCGCGGGACTGCTCGTTGATGACCTCGGGACCGGTCACGTACTCGCCATACTCCGCGTTGTTGGAGATGGAGTAATTCATGGTGGCGATACCGCCTTCGTACATGAGGTCCACGATCAGCTTCAGTTCGTGCAGGCACTCGAAGTAGGCCATTTCGGGAGCGTAGCCGGCTTCAACCAGGGTTTCGAAGCCCATCTTGACCAGCTCGACGGCGCCGCCGCAGAGCACGGCCTGCTCACCGAAGAGGTCGGTCTCGGTTTCTTCCCGGAAATTGGTCTCGATGACGCCACCCTTGGTGCCGCCATTGGCCGCGGCGTAGGACAGGGCAACATCCTTGGCCTTGCCGGTCTTGTCCTGGTAGACGGCGATCAGGGAGGGCACACCACCCCCCTTGAGGTACTCGGACCGAACCGTGTGGCCGGGGCCCTTGGGGGCAACCATGATGACATCCACGTCCTCGCGGGGAATGATCTGGTTGTAGTGAATATTGAAGCCGTGGGCGAAGGCGAGCGCCGCTCCCTTCTTCAGATTGGGCTCGACATGCTGGTAGTAGACCGAGGGTTGCTGCTCATCCGGCAGAAGGATCATGACGACATCTGCACCCTTGACGGCCTTGGCGATCTCCTCGACCTTGTGGCCGGCTTTCTCTGCCTTGGACCAGGACGCCCCATCCTTGCGCAGGCCGACGGTCACCTTGACGCCGGAATCCTTGAGGTTCTGGGCGTGGGCATGGCCCTGGGAACCGTAGCCAACGATGGTGACCTTCTTGCCTTTGATGAGGGAGAGGTCGGCGTCCTTGTCGTAATAAACTTTCATTGTTTCCTCACAAAAAATAGTACATTGAAACGTGGAAGGCGAAAGGCGATGAACCCGTCACGCTTCACTTTTCATTTTTTACGTCTCACACCTTCAAAATGCGATCGCCGCGGCCTATGCCGCAAACGCCGGTACGTACGGTTTCCAGGATCAGCCCCCCATCCAGAGCGGCGATGAAGGAATCAAGCTTGGAACTGGCGCCGGTGAGTTCGACCACGTAGGTCGATTCGGTCACGTCGATGATGCGGCCACGGAAGATGTCGGCCATGCGCTTCATCTCCTCGCGGTCCTTGCCCGTGGCGCGCAACTTGATGAGCATGAGTTCCCGCTCGACGTGGGCGGCTTCCGACAAATCGACCACCTTGACCACATCGACCAATTTATTGAGCTGCTTAGTGATCTGCTCCAGCACCTCGTCGGACCCCCGGGTCAGGATGGTCATGCGCGAAAGGGAGGGATCCTCGGTGGGGGCCACGGTGAGCGACTCGATGTTGTAACCACGGGCGGAAAAGAGTCCAGCCACACGGGACAAGGCACCGGCTTCGTTTTCGATCAGGATGGAAATGATGTGTCGCATGTTGTCGGTCTCCGCGCTCACAGGTCTTCGGCCAGAATCATTTCGGTCAGGCCCTTGCCGGCCGCCACCATGGGGAAGACGTTGGCGGTCGGATCGACGATGAAGTCCATGAACACGAGGTCATTCTTGTGCTCGGTAAAGGCCTTCCTGAGAGCCGGTTCGACGTCCTCCGGGCGCTCGATCTTCATGCCCACATGGCCGTAGGACTCGGCCAGCTTGACGAAGTCGGGCAAGGAAGTGACGTAGGAGTGGGAATAGCGGCTGGAGTAGAACATTTCCTGCCACTGGCGCACCATGCCCAGGTAACCATTGTTCAGATTGATGATCTTGATCGGCAGCTCGAATTGCTTGCAGGTCGAGAGTTCCTGAATGCACATCTGGATCGACGCTTCGCCTGTGACACAGGCCACCTGGGCCCCGGGATTGGCAAACAGGACACCCATGGCGTAGGGCAGACCGACGCCCATGGTGCCCAGCCCCCCCGAGTTGATCCAGCGACGGGGCTTGTCGAACTTGTAGTACTGGGCGGCGAACATCTGGTGCTGCCCCACGTCGGAGGTGACGAAGGCGTCCCCTCCGGTAACCTCGTAGAGCTTCTCCACCACGTAGTGGGGCATGATGAGCTTGTCCTGCTTGTAGCGCAGGCAGTCGCGGCCGCGCCACTCGCCGATCTGCTTCCACCAGTCGGCCACGCCGGGATCGGCCGTGAAGCCGCCGTCCATGAGCTTCAGGATTTCGTCGATCACATCGGGCACGTTTCCGACAATGGGCACATCGACCCGCACCCGCTTGGAGATGGACGAGGGATCGATATCGATGTGAACGATGCGCCGCGGTTCCTCGCCAAAATGACCCGGATTCCCGATGACACGGTCGTCGAAGCGGGCACCGACAGCCAGGATCACGTCCGCGTAATGCATGGCCATGTTGGCCTCGAAGGTGCCGTGCATGCCCAGCATGCCGACAAATTGCTTGTCAGTGGCCGGATACCCCCCCAACCCCATGAGGGTATTAGTCACCGGGAAGTTGAGACGGCGCGCCAGTTCGGTAAGCTTCTCCGCCGCGTCGGAAAGAATGACACCGCCGCCGGTGTAGATGATGGGCCGCTTGGCCTCTGCCAGGAGCTGGACCGCCTTCTTGATCTGCCCCAGATGCCCCTTGACCACGGGGTTGTAGGAACGCATCTGAATGGTCTTGGGATACTCGAATTCGCACATCTGGGCGGTGACGTCCTTGGGGATGTCGACCACCACCGGTCCGGGCCGGCCGGTCGCCGCGATGTGAAACGCCTTCTTGATGGTGACGGCGAGATCCTTGACGTCCTTGACCAGAAAGTTGTGCTTGACACAGGGACGCGTAATGCCAACGGTATCACACTCCTGGAAAGCGTCCTGACCGATATAGGCGGTGGGTACCTGCCCGGTGATGACCACCATGGGCACTGAATCCATGTAGGCGGTGGCAATGCCGGTCACGGTATTGGTGACACCGGGACCCGAAGTGACCAGCGCAACTCCTACCCTTTGAGAAGAACGGGAATAGGCGTCGGCGGCGTGGACAGCCGCCTGTTCGTGGCGGACCAGGATATGCTTGACCTGATCCTGCTTGAACAGGGCGTCGTAAATATGGAGTACGGAGCCGCCCGGATAACCAAAGACCGTGTCGACCTTTTCTTCCTGGAGGCACCTGATTACAATTTCCGCACCGCTGATCATCATTTTTCGCCTACCAAAGCTGTTGCCCGAAAAACGTATAACCATAATCGACCAGGCAAGACAGGTCAAGGCATCCGTACAATAACCATAAGGTTTTCAAGGCTTTCCGCCGAGGAGAGACCACCTGGCCTCACCCAACGAACTTTCGCATTTTCTCGAATCCGTTGAGCGCCGCGCATTCAAACAGGCCATGTTCGCCGTCCGCGAGGAAGAGGCTGCCCTCGACATCGTTCAGGACAGCATGCTCAAGCTTGCCGAAAAATACGGTGATCGACCCGCCGCGGAACTGCCCTTGCTCTTTCAGCGCATCCTCCAGAACACGGTTCGCGATCATTTCCGCCGCAGCAAGGTCAGATCGCTGTGGACATCGATGCTTTCGGCTTTCAGTCCGGACGACGACGAGGACTACGACCCCCTGGAATCGATGCAGGTCGAGGACGCTTCCGGTCTCTCCGTCACCCCGGAAGCCCAACTCTTACAATCCAGGACGGTAGCCGCCATCGAGGAGGAAGTGGCAAAATTGCCGACGCGTCAACGGGAAGCCTTCCTCATGCGTTACTGGGAGGACATGGATGTAGCCGAGACGGCTGCGGTCATGGGTTGCTCGGAAGGCAGCGTCAAGACGCATTGTTCCCGCGCCACCCACACTCTGGCCGCCGCGCTCTCGGCAAGAGGGATAAAACTATGAGAGAACATCAAATCGCCGGCCGCGTTCGCCAGGCACTGAATCGGGGATTGCAGGACGTACCTCCAGCTGCCAGCCGGCGCCTGGAGGCGGCGAGGCATATGGCCCTGTCACGCCAGAAACTCTCCCAGACTGAACTGCAAATGGCTTCGTCGGCAGGATCACGCAGCGCAGCAGTCGGTAGCGGGCACCCCTATCTGCGCAACCTTCTTTCGGCGCTGGCCTTGCTGGCTGGGATGTGGATCGCCTTCTACTGGCATAGCGAGCACTATGTCAATGAAGTAGGCGATGTGGACAGCGCCCTGCTCTCCGATGACCTTCCCCCGGAAGCCTTCCTGGACCACGACCTCTTCGAATGGCTAAGAGACTCGCCGGACGAATAGCGTTCATCGCCTTCCTCGTCGCGGCACCAGCCTGGGCGGAGCCGCCCACCACCGCGGTCATCGGCACTCCGTCCCAGCCACCCTGGTCCAAGTTGTCGCCGGGCCAGCGGGCAGTGCTCGCGCCCCTGGGCGCCGAATGGGACCGCCTAGACCATATCAGGCGCAAAAAGTGGCTGCTCATCGCCGAGCGCTTTCCAGGCCTCAAGCCCGACGAACAGCGACGCCTGCACGACCGCATGCGCGAATGGGCTTTGCTCACGCCTGAGCAGCGCGAGAAGGTGCGGGACAACTACAAGGAATTCAACCAGCTTCCCGCCGAGCGCCGTCAAGCGGTCAAACAAAAGTGGGAAACCTACAATAGCCTGTCCGAGGAAGAAAAGGCGCAGGCACGTAGAGATGGCCGGCTACCCAAGCCAGCATCCGACCCAAAACCCACGCCAGAGGCAGCAGCGTCCAGGCCTGCGGCCACCCCTACCGCCCAGGCCGCCCCCTGATGCCCGTCAGGCGCCCAGGTCTGGCCCGCCTTTTTTCCAGTCTCCTGTACGAGGGGCTGGTCGTTTTTGGCATTCTCCTGGTCGGCTTTCTCATCCCGCAGATCATTCTCGCCGCTTTCCTGCAGGGCACCCCGGGACGCCTCCTGTGGGTCCATCTCGTGATGATGCTGCTACTCTATTTCGTCTGGTTCTGGCTCAACGGTGGTCAGACATTGGCCATGAAGACTTGGAAGCTGCGCATCGTCGATGCTGACGGTCGGGCTTTGCGGCCCCTTCAGGCGGTGCTGCGTTATCTTGCCGCTTGGTTGAGCGTGGTGCTCCTTGGTGCGGGGTTCCTCTGCGCCCTATTCGATCGGGACCGACGTTTTCTTCACGACCGTATCGCCGGAACTCGCATCGTATTCGAGTCTCCGGACTGATCCCGGCGGGGCAGCCCCGCCTACTGCCAGGCATAGCGGGTCCGCAGCTCCGAAATTCAGCGGCGCTCGACCCACCAGATCATGCCGACGGCAGCCAGTAGGAACAAAGCCGAGGGCATGGCGGCACTAGCGAAGGGCGGCCATGCGTTGATCACCCCGAGGCTGGAGAAAAGTCCGTTCAGCATATGGAAAAGAATACCGATCATCACCCCGGCGAATATCTTGATGCTCACCCCACCAATGCGGTCGTGGGAGTAGCCGAAGGGCAGTGCCAAAGCCACCATGACTAGGGCCGCCAGGGGATAAATCAGTTTCTTCCACAGGGCGATCTCGTAGCGTTCGGTCTTTTGCCGGTTGTCCGACAAATGCCGAAAGTAGTGATACAGGCCGTAGAGGGACATGCGTTCCGGTGCCACCATCAGTACCGATAGAAGATCTGGCGTCACGGCGGAATGCCATTCCAGGCTGTCGCGGCGCTCGACGCTCGCCCGCTCCCCCTCGATGCGAGTCGATACCACGTCGGTGAGCACCCAGCGGTCAGGGATTCGGAACTCCCCTTCCCTGGCTTCGGTTACCGATTCCAGGGCAGCAGATTCGTCGAATCTGTAGATGCGCACGCCCTGCAAGCGCGAATCTGCCGTCGCCGTGCGGATGTTGATGAAACTTCGGCCATCCTTCACCCAAAGGCCGGTGTCGAACCCCTGATGGGCGATCACGTTTTTGATCGCCCGAGTCTTCAGCTCCTGGGCGGCGCGCTCGGAGAATGGCATGACCGCCTCGCCGATCAACAGGGTCACGAGGGCCAGGACACCGGCTACTCGAAACAGCGTCAGCAGCAAATCCCGAGTTGACATGCCGGATGCCCTCAGGACGGTGATTTCCGAGTGCCGCGCCAAGGTCGAGAGGCAATAGAGCGTCCCGATCAGCACAGCGATGGGAATCAGCTCGTAAAGGCGGGCTGGAACGCTCAGGGTGACGAAGATGATTGCGTGGCCGTACTGGTAGCCCCCCTTGCCGACGCTGCGCAATTCATTGATGAGATCGAAGAAGCTGAAGAGGGCGATGAACGCCGCCAGCACCAGCAAAATCGCCGCGAAGGCTTCCCGCATGAGGTAACGCTGAAAAAGTTTGGGCGCCATGGCTCAGAACAAGTGACGCGCAGCGTTGCCGCGGCCTGTCCGCGCGGGGAGTACGTAATAGTCGCCCGGCCTGAATGAACGGAACACCGCAGAGGCTTTCGTCATGAGATACACGCACGCACCATGCGTCAGGTCCGCCCCCGATGCCAGGGCATGCGCAAGTGTATGCGGCGGAAGAACATGAGTGCCACCGGCACGAGCATCGCTGCATGGGCCAGCCACAGCCCAACCCAGAAAGAGACCTTGCCGTGGGAGACCCAGGACTGGCTCATGGAGAGAAGATTGCTGTAGATAGCGTAGATCAGGATGGCGACGAGGACATTGGCGGAACGCCCCGCTCGTGGATTCACGTAAGAGAGGGGAATGGCCATCAAGGCGAGCACCAGGGCCGACGCCGGCACTCCCAAACGCCACACGACTTCCCCACGGGCCGAATTGTCGGGGTCGGCGAGAATTTCCGGGAAGGGCCGTCGACTGGGAAGGATGTTCGAGGGCTTGGCCTCGGCATCCTCGGTGCGCACGCCATAGCGTTCGAATTCCATGACTTTGAATTCGGGCGTTCCGGGTTCCACCTCGTAACGGCGGCCGTTTTCCAGAATCATGAAGCGATCGCCATTGTCCATGACCTCCTGGTGGCCAGAAGCGGCCATCACGACACCGAGCTTTCCATTCTGGTAGGACGACACGAAAACGCTACGCACCCGACTGACGTCCTCACTGAAATTCTCGACAAATATCACCCGCTGACCATCCCGCACTTCGCGGAAGGCCCCGGGAATGATCTGGCTCGCATCATTGCGGGCAGCGAGTCGCGCCCGGTAATCTGCACTCTTCAGATGGGCCCAGGGGGAAAGAAAAGCGGAGAGCAGCGCAATGGCAAGTATCTGAGGCAGGGAAAACTTGAGAACCGGCCGCAACCAGGCCGTCAGCGGGAGACCCGCCGACTGCCAGACCGCCATTTCCGAATCCCGGTAAACCCGGGACATACTGAGCAAAATCGAAACGAACAGCGTCAGAGACAGCAGAACCGGAAGAAAATTGAGCGCGGCAAAGCCCAGCAGGACCAGCACGCCCTCGGGAGCGATCCTTCCGCCGGCCGCGTCGTTGAGCAGCCGGATGAGCTGGGTCGAGGTGAGGATGGCGAGCAGCGCGACGCTGATCCCAGCCGCCGCCTGAGCGAATTCGCGCCGGGCGGCGCGCTCGAATATCATGCTTTGACGAAACTGAAAAAATGCGGGGATAATCCCCTGATTACATGAATTTGCGTCATCAGGAGCGGCAAGTGGAATTTAGCATAAAAAGCGGAAGCCCGGAAAAACAGCGCAGCGCCTGCGTCGTCGTCGGTGTCTTCGAACCGCGCAAGCTGACCTTGCCGGCAGAACTTCTGGACAAGGCCTCAGAGGGTTATCTTTCCGACCTGCTGCGCCGCGGCGACATGGAAGGCAAGGCGGGCTCGACCCTGCTGCTTCACAACGTGCCCGGCACACTGTGCGACCGCATTCTGCTCGTCGGCCTGGGCCGCGAGAAGGATTTCCGCGAACGGGAGTTCATCGCTTCGGTACGCACCGCGGTCAAGACCCTGAATGAGACCGGCGCCTTCGACGCGTCCTTCTTCCTGACCGAAACAGCACTCAAGAAGCGGGGGACCGCCTGGAAGGTGCGCCAGTCGGTACTTGCCGCCCTGGAGGCCACCTACCGCTTCGACCAATACAAGAGCAAGAAGGACGAGGTCCGCCGCCCCTTGCGCAAGCTGACCCTGGCCGTCGAGCGCCGCAATGAACTCGCCGCCGCCGAAGAAGCCCTGGCCCAGGGCGAAGCCATCGCCGCCGGGGTCGCTTTTGCCCGCAGCTTGGGCAACACTCCCCCCAATGTGTGCCATCCCACCTGGCTGGCGGAACAGGCCACCCAGGTCGCCAAGGACGAAGGCCTCAGTTGCGAGGTCCTCGACGGTGCCGCCATGGAAGCCCTGGGAATGCACTCCCTCCTGGCAGTCTCCCGCGGATCCCACCAACCGCCGCGCCTCATCGTCCTCGGTTACAAGGGTGGCAAGGCGGGGGACAAGCCGGTCGTGTTGGTCGGCAAGGGGGTCACCTTCGATACCGGCGGCATTTCCCTCAAGCCCTCGGCCGACATGGACGAAATGAAATTCGACATGTGTGGTGCCGCCTCGGTCCTCGGCACCATCCTGGCTGCGGCCCGCATGAAACTGCCCCTCAATCTCACCGTTGTCGTCCCGGCGGTGGAGAACATGCCCGGCGGCGGTGCCACCCGACCGGGGGACATCGTCACCTCCATGTCTGGCCAGACCATCGAAATCCTCAATACCGACGCCGAAGGCCGCCTCATTCTCTGCGACGCCCTGACCTACAGCGAACGCTTCGAGCCCGACACGGTCATCGACGTGGCGACCCTCACCGGGGCCTGCGTGGTCGCCCTGGGCCACGTGGCCAGCGGCCTGTTCTCCAGCCGCGACAGTCTGGCCCGGGATCTCCTCGACGCCGGCGACGCCGCCCACGACCGGGCCTGGCACCTGCCCCTGTGGGACGATTACCAGGAACTCCTCAAGAGCCCCTTCGCCGACATGGCCAACATCGGCGGCCGCTGGGGCGGTTCGATCACCGCAGCCTGCTTCCTGGCCCGCTTCACCAAGAAGTACGATTGGGCACACCTGGACGTTGCCGGCACCGCCTACCGTGCGGGTAACGACAAGGGCGCCACCGGCCGCCCCGTTCCGCTCCTCGCTCACTACCTGCTCGCCCGGGTGGGCAAGCTGGATTGACCCCCGGGCCGTGACCCAGGTTTTCTTCTATCACGGCGCCCGGGACAAGCTGGCGGCCGCCTGTTCCCTGATCGGCAAGGCCTGGGGCCAGCGCAAGCCGGTCCTCGTCTTCGCGCCCCAACCCGGGCAAGCCGATGAAGTCGATCGCCTCCTGTGGAGCCAGACGGCGCTGAGCTTCATTCCCCACTGCCGCGCAGACTCTCCCCTGGCGGCGGAAACGCCCATCCTCATCACCACCGCCCTTGACGCACCGCCGCAGGACGAGCGCCTCCTGAACCTCGGGCCGGAAGTACCGCCCAATTTCTCCCGTTTTGCCAGTCTCATCGAAGTGGTCGGCCAGGAGGACGAGGATCGTAACGCCGCCCGGGAGCGGGTCCGCTTCTACAAGGAGCGGGGTTATGCCATCCAGTACTTCGATCTGAGCGCCTCCTGATGGACGAGCTCGAAGGCATCGCGCCTCCCAGCAAGGTCTTTGCCCGGGCCGATGCCCTGATGAATCGGCGCCGGCCTGTCTCGCCCAGCGAGGCGGAGGACATTCCCGTCCTCACCGACGTGGTGGGCGACGACGAACTTCCAGTGCTCGACGCCGAATTGCCCGCGACGACCGTTGCGACACCACCCGCCGCGGCGCCTACCCCCCTAACACCGGCCGGCCCGGCGCCCGCTGCGCTGGCGGAGCAGTTGAGCACGCTCGTGCAGCGGCGCCTGGAAGCTGAGTTGCCGAATCTGGTCGAAGCCGCTCTGGCAGCAGCGATGCCTGCGATCACGGCAGACCTGCGCCGCGGCGTCGAAGACACCGCCCGGGACGTGCTGGCTGAGTTTGCGGCGCGCCAGCGCCACGACTGACGCCCTCTTCCCATGAGCCCCCGCGTGCTCCTTGAACGGGACGGCCCCATTGCCGTCCTGACCCTGAACGATCCCCCAACGCGCAATGCCCTGTCGGATCCGCAGCAGTTCGACGCCGTCGTCACGGCCTGCGACGCCCTCCAGGCTGATCCGCACGTCAAGGTGCTCATTCTGACCGGCGCAGGCGAAACCTTCTGCGCTGGTGGAAACATCAAGGATTTTCGCGACCGCGAGGGCCTCGCCGCGGGGAGCCCCGCGGATATCCGCGAAAACTATCGCCGCGGCATTCAGCGCGTTCCCCTCGCCCTGCACCGCCTCGACCTTCCCACCATCGCCGCGGTCAATGGACCCGCCATTGGCGCCGGCTGCGACCTGGCCTGCGCCTGCGACATACGCATCGCCTCCGATACCGCTCTCTTTGCCGAGAGCTTCGTCACCCTCGGCCTCATCTCCGGCGACGGCGGGGCGTGGCTGTTGCAGCGGGTCGTCGGCTACAGCCGGGCCGCCGAATTGAGTTTCACCGGCGAGCCCATCGGCGCCGCGGAGGCCGAGCGTATCGGCCTTGTCTCCCGCGTGGTTCCGCCGGAGCGTTTGCTGCCGGAAGCGCACGCCCTGGCCGAGCGCATCGCCCGCAACCCGGGCGGCGCCCTGCGCCTCAGCAAGCGTCTCCTGCGCGAGGCGCAGAGCGCACGCCTGGAAAGCGTTCTGGAACTCTCCGCCGCTGGCCAGGCGCTCATGCATGTGTCCCCGGAGCACGAGACCGCCGTCGCGGCCTACTTCGCCAAACGCGGCAGCAAGCCAGGTCCATAGGCTGGCGTGGATGCCGGGAGTCTCGCGGATATCCGCGGGGCAGGCGGGTCCCAGCCTGCCGGCGCTACGGCCCTTGCCGGTATAATTCAAGGTTTTCCTTTTTCTCCCAAGGCCATGGAACTCGCCAAAGCTTTCGAACCCGCGGACATCGAGCGCCGCTGGTATCCCGACTGGGAATCCAAGGGTTATTTCGCCGCCGGCCTCGACCAGGCGAAGCCCGCCAGCGATGCCTTCTGCATCCTGCTGCCGCCGCCCAACGTCACCGGCACCCTGCACATGGGTCACGGTTTCAACCAGACCCTCATGGATGCCCTCACCCGCTACTACCGCATGCGGGGCCACAATACCCTGTGGCAGCCGGGTACCGACCACGCGGGCATCGCTACCCAGATCGTCGTCGAGCGCCAACTGGACGCCCAGGGCATTTCCCGCCACGACCTCGGCCGTGAGAAGTTCCTGGGAAAGGTCTGGGAATGGAAGGAATACTCCGGTGGCACCATCACCCGCCAGATGCGTCGCATGGGCACCAGCCCCGACTGGACCCGGGAGCGCTTCACCATGGACGCCGGCCTCAACAAGGTGGTCACCGAAACCTTTGTCCGTCTCTACGAAGAAGGCCTGATCTACCGCGGCAAGCGCCTGGTGAACTGGGATCCCAAGCTGCACACCGCCGTGTCCGATCTGGAAGTGGTGCAGGAAGAAGAAGACGGCTTCATGTGGCACATCCGCTACCCCCTGGCCGACGGCTCGGGATCGCTGGTGGTGGCCACCACCCGGCCGGAAACCATGCTCGGCGACACCGCCGTCATGGTGCATCCGGAAGATGAGCGCTACAAGGCGATGATCGGCAAGAGGGTCAAGCTGCCGCTCACCGACCGCGAGATTCCCGTCATTGCCGACAGCTACGTCGACCTCGAATTCGGCACCGGCTGCGTCAAGGTCACGCCCGCCCACGACTTCAACGACTACGCCGTGGGCCAGCGCCATGGCCTGCCGATGATTTCCATCCTCGCCCTGGACGGCACGGTCAACGACAATGCCCCGGAGAAATACCGGGGCCTGGACCGCTTCGACGCGCGGAAGGCCGTCGTCGCCGATCTGGAAGCCCACGGCGTCCTGGAAAAGACCGACAAGCACAAGCTCAAGGTACCCCGCGGTGACCGCACCGGCGTGGTCATCGAGCCCATGCTCACCGATCAGTGGTTCGTCGCCATGTCCAAGCCCGGGGCCGATGGCATGTCGATCACCGCAAAGGCCCTCGACGTGGTCGCTTCCGGCGACATCAAGTTCGTCCCGGAAAACTGGGTCAATACCTACAATCAGTGGCTGAACAACATCCAGGACTGGTGCATCTCGCGGCAACTCTGGTGGGGCCATCAGATCCCCGCCTGGTATGACGCCCTGGGCAACGTCGTCGTCGCCCACAGCGAGGAGGAAGCCGTCGCCCGCTGGAAGGAACGGGCCGAAGCCCGCATCGCCCACCTCAAGGGCGACCTCTCCCGGGCCCGCTTCGTCGAGCACCACCCGGAATCCCCCGATTTCCTCGCCAACGCCAGCCTGGAGCAGCTCGAAACCCTGCTCGCCGAAGGCCCCCGCCTCACCCGCGACCCGGACGTCCTCGACACCTGGTATTCCAGCGCCCTGTGGCCCTTCTCGACCCTGGACTGGACGTCTGAATGGCCGGCCAAGTCTAACCCGGCACTGGACCTCTACCTGCCCTCGACGGTGCTGGTCACTGGCTTCGACATCATCTTCTTCTGGGTCGCCCGCATGGTCATGATGACCAAGCACATCACCGGCAAGATCCCCTTCAAGCACGTCTATGTGCATGGCCTCATCCGCGACGCCGAGGGCCAGAAGATGTCGAAATCCAAGGGCAACGTGCTGGACCCCATCGACCTCATCGACGGCATCGGCATCGAGGATCTGGTCAAGAAGCGCACCTTCGGCCTCATGAACCCCAAGCAGGCCGAACAGATCGAGAAGAAGACGAGGAAAGAATTCCCCGAGGGCATCCCCGCCTTCGGCACCGATGCCCTGCGCTTCACCTTCGCCAGCCTGGCCAGCCCAGGCCGCGACATCAAGTTCGACCTCAACCGCTGCGACGGCTACCGCAATTTCTGCAACAAGCTGTGGAACGCCACCCGCTTCGTGCTGATGAACGTCGAGGGCCACGACCTGGCGCTGGACCACCAGCAGCAGGCCGACGGCTCCTGCCCGGTCCCTGCCGGCGGGCGGCTGAAATTCAGCTTCGCCGACCGCTGGATCGTCAGCCAGTTGCAGCGGGTCGAAGCCGAAGTCGAGCAGCACTTCACCGATTACCGCTTCGACCTCCTGGCCCAGGCCATCTACAAGCTCGTCTGGGACGAGTTTTGCGACTGGTACCTGGAAATCGCCAAGGTCGAGATGCAGCATGGCGACGAGGCCGCCGCCCGGGGCGCCCGCCGCACCCTGGTGCGGGTGCTGGAAGCCATCCTGCGCCTCGCCCACCCCCTGCTGCCCTTCATCACCGAGGAACTGTGGCAGACGGTGGCTCCCATCGCCGGCAAGAAGACCCACGACTCGATCATGCTCGCCCCCTACCCCCGTGCCGAGCCCAATCGCATCGACGCCGCCAGCGAAGCCAAGGTGGAGCGCCTGAAGGCCCTCACCTACGCCTGCCGCAACCTGCGGGGCGAGATGGGCATCTCTCCGGCCCAGCGCATGCCCTTGCTGGTGGCCGGCGGCGGCGAGGAAATTTCGGAGTTCGCCCCCATCCTGCAAGCTCTGGGTAAGCTCTCCGAGGTACAAATGGTCGCCGACATGCCGAGCGACGCCGTGGCCCCGGTGGCCGTGGTGGGCGAAACCCGTCTCATGCTCAAGGTGGAGATCGACGTCGCCGCCGAGCGGGAGCGCCTGACCAAGGAAATCGACAAGCTGGAGAAGCAGATCGCCAGCGACAGCGCGAAGCTCTCCAACGAGGGTTTCGTGGCTCGGGCACCGGTGGCAGTGGTCGATCAGACCAAACAGCGGGTGGCCGAGTTTTCCGCCACCCTGGAAAAACTGAAGCCTCAGCTCGCCAAGTTGGGCTGAACCCGGAGATTTCGATGCAGGACAAGCGCAGCTTCTTCACCCAGGTGTTCACCGCCCTGATGATCTTTTCCTTTCTGGTTGGCGTGTGTTCCGTCGCGTTCATCACCGCCTGGCCCTGGGAGAAGAGCAATCCGGCGTGGAAGCCCGAATTCCGCCTGGTGGTGGCCTGCGGTGAGCAGAAGGAAGTTTGCGGTGTCGCCTGGCGCGATCTGGCCCAGGAACGCACTGCGGGCCGAGTCACCGCCCTGGCCCCCACAGCCCCGGCGGGCGATCTGGAAGAACCCCTCAACTGGCTGCGCTGGACTTCGGACCAGGGCGTCTACGAGGTCAAGGCCTCGTCCTGGCACTTTCAGACCATCGTCCGCTACCGCATCGAGAACGACACGCCCGTTCTGGTCGCCTACCAGGACGTGGACGTCGCCCGGGCCTTCACCTACGCCATCGGCGCCGCCATCTTCATGATGGTCGGGTTGTACCTGCGCAAGCTGAGGGGCTGAGCGCGCCTACTCCCGTCCTTCGGCCAGGGTCAGACTGAGCTGGAGGGTCTTGCCTTCGCGCAGGATGCCCAGGACGATGCGGTCGCCGATGCGCTTGCCGCCGAGGATGCGGTCGATGTCGGAGGAATTGTAAACCGGGCTCCCGTCCAGGGACTGCAGGACATCCCCCGGGTCCACCGTACCGTCCCGCCCCACACGTGAGGGGCGCAGTCCGGCCTGGGCAGCGGGCGAACCCGGCGCCACGTCCAGGATGAGAACCCCCTTGACCCCCATCTGTTGCAGCACCACGGCGCTCACCCGGTCGATGACGTTGAATCCGGCCGTGGGCCTTCGGTAATAGCCGAAGGCGATCAATTCCGGAACCACCCGATTCACCGTGTCCACGGGCACCGAAAATCCGATGCCCGCACTCGCGCCGGAAGGGCTGTAGATGGCGGTATTGACCCCGATCAGCCGACCGGCGCTGTCGAGCAACGGCCCCCCGGAATTGCCCGGATTGATGGCCGCGTCGATCTGGATCAGGCGATGGATGGGATTGCCTTCCTCGCCGTCGATGGAGCGATTGAGGGCAGAAATCACGCCAGTGGTCAGGGTATGGTCGAAGCCGAAGGGATTGCCGATGGCCAGGACCCGCTGCCCCACCTGAAGGTCGGCGCTGGCCCCCAGGGGCAAGGGCGCGGGGCGCCGCTCGGGCACCGTGATCTTGAGCACCGCAAGATCGTGGTCCGGACTGGCGCCCACCAGTTCTGCGGCAAATCCGCGCTGGTCCGCCAGCCGCACCAGGGCGCCCTTGGCCCCCGACACGACGTGGAAATTGGTCACCACGTGCCCCTGGTCGTCCCACACGAAACCGGACCCCGTTCCCCGCGGCACCTCCTTGACGTTCATGGTCCACAGGTTGAGCACCCGGTCCAGGGTAGTGATGTAAACCACGGAGGGGCTGGCCTTCTTGAAGATGGCGATGGTCGAATTTTCCTCCGCCGTCAGGGGCCCCCGGGGCGCCACCGGCCGTACGGTAGGATCCCTTGTGGTCACTGGGGGCGCAGCGACTGCCCCGGCCAGGGAGCAAACAGTGAGCAGGAGGAAGATCGAGGCCCGGGCAGCCCGAGACTGAGGAGTACGAAGCGATTTCATGAATGAAAATTGCGAGAGAAAGAGGAGCGCGAGGACGGCCCCTGCCCGTCACGCGTGAGACAGGCCGGGCGAGGATGATCCTGATCATACCCCGGCCGCAGGGCCAACATTTCACGGGGCCTGAACAAGGCTGACCGGTACCAGACCCCGCAGGGCGTTGCCCAGGAAGCAGCCCGCGGCCAGGTCGGCCGGCCCCAGAACCGCCTCGCGAGCCCGACCCGAAGCCAGCAGTTCTGCCCGCAGGACCCCGGGCAAGGCGCCGCTGGCGATGGGCGGCGTCAGCAGGAGCCCTTCCCGGGGGACGAAGACCGTGCTGCGTGCGCCTTCCGCCACTTCACCCCGGCGGTTGAGGAAGATCACGTCAAAGCACTCCGGCTGGTCGGCCAGGGTCGCGAGTGCCCGGTCGTAGGCGCCCCGGACTGAGGTCTTGTGGCGCCGCAGGGGATCGTCGCCGTCGATGGCCTCCAGCGCCAGACGGGCGAAACGGGGTCCGGCAGGCTCCGGCAGGAGCGGCGAGAACGTCGCTTCGGGGCAGCCCGCGCGCCCCAGGGTAAGGCGCACGCGCCAGATACCGCGGGTAGAGCAACCGGCCAGGGCCGCCATGATGCGCTCCCGCGGGAAGGGAAAACCGAACCAGGTCGCCGAGCATTCCAGGCGGGCCAGGTGGCCTTCGAGGCGGAGGCACACGCCGTCCTCGCAGCGCAGGGTTTCGATGAGAACGAGGCCCGGATCGTGTTCGGTCAGGAAGGCCGCCTTGAGGCGGCACTCGCGCCACTCGTCTTCTGCGTCGGAATCGGCCACAACACCGCTGCCTATCCCCAGGGTTCCGCTGCCGTCGGCGGCCAGTTCCAGGGTGCGGATGGCGACGTTGAGGCGAAAGCCGCCCTGGGCATCGATCCAGCCCAGGGCCCCGGTATAGAGGCCCCGCGACCCCTCCTCCAGTTCGCCGATGATCTGCATGGCGCGTATCTTGGGCGCTCCGGTCACCGATCCGCAGGGGAAGAGCGCTGCCAACACCTTGCCCAGGCCGCCCTCGGGCACCCGTGCGGAAACCTCCGACACCATCTGCCAGACCGTGGGATAGGCCTCCACTTCGAACAGGCGGTCGACCCGCACGCTGCCCGGCACCGCGATGCGCCCCAGGTCATTGCGCAGCAGGTCGACGATCATCAGATTCTCGGCCCGGTCCTTTTCCGAAGCGCGCAGCGCTTCCGCCCCCCGCTCCCGTGGCGCGGTGCCCTTCATGGGCCGCGTCACCACGCTGTCGCCGCGTCGTTCGACGAAGAGTTCGGGCGAGAGCGAGACGATGGCTTCGCCACCCACCGCTACGAATCCCCCATAGCGCACCGGCTGCCGCTGCCGCAACGCCGCGTAGAGCGCGAGGGGGTCTCCGAACCAGGCAAATCGGCAAGCCAGGGTGAAATTCACCTGATAGCAGTCCCCCGCCACGATGTAATCCTGGATGCGCTCCAGGCGCTGGCGGTAGGCGGCGAGGTCCGTGCCATAGGACAGGCCTCCCACGCCAGCATGGCGCCGGTCGGACGGCAGTTGGGCCAGACGCTCGTCCAGCCAGGCTCCCGCGGCGTCGGGCGTCAGTTCCTCACAACGGGAAAAACGCCAGAAGCGGGCCAGGACGCCGCCCTCTGCCCGGGTGGCAAGCCCCGTCGCCGGCTCCAGGACATGGCCCAATTCGTAGGCCAGGGCAGCCACCCAGTGGGCGCCGGACGTCCGCGCAAGCATGGCCTCGACTTCGGCCCGGTTATGGCAGACGACCGTCTCCTGCAAGTCCGAAAAGAGCCAGGCTGCAGGCTGACCGGGAAGCGCACCGCGGTCCTCCAGAAAGGCCAGGTCGTTACAGCCGGCCCCCGGGGAGGCGCCGCCGGCGCCGTCTCTGTGCCCCTCCTGCCCGAGTCCGACGCCCATGTTCTGGCTGCGCGGCGTCATGGAAGCCCTCGCCCGGACTGCGTCACGGGGTCCCGCGCCCGTAGGGGGGAAGAAGCGGGACGCGCACGTCGCCGCGGGCACTTCATGACTGCGAACAGAGTTTTACTTGCGCCTGAGGAAAAACTCGAAGACGCGGTCCTCTTCACCTTGCTGCAGCAATTCGTTGCCGGTCTGGCGGGCGAAGGCGGCGAAATCCTTGATGGCGCCAGGGTCCGTGGCCAGTACCCGCAGCACCTGACCCGTTTCCATTTCAGCCAGGGCCTTCTTGGTCCGCAGGATGGGGAGGGGGCAATTGAGCCCCTTGACGTCGAGTTCGCGGTCGTAGTGCATGGTTCGCGCCAGAATTCGGGAAAGGCGCCCATTCTAGCGCTACCAGCGCCGCTTTTCCTTCAATTCATCCTCGAGCCGCTTCTTCATTTCCCGCAGGCGCGCATCGATGACCGAAAGCTCGTAAAAATTGGCGTCGCCGGCCCTTTGGGCCCACTGCAATTGTTCCACCGCCGCCTGGGTCTGCCCCTGCAGGGCAAAGACCTCGGCCAAAGCCCGATGCTGCTGGGCGCGCCGCCCCAGGCCGGCATAGCTTTCCGCCCGGAACTTGTGCAGACGCACATCGTCCGGGTAAATCTGCAACTGAGTTTCGGCAAAGTGCAGGGATTCCGCATAACGCTTCAAGGCCACCAGAGCCTCGGCGTAGCCGTAGATCAGCGCGTAATTGAGCGCATAGCGGGCCATGGCCTCGCGGTAGAGCGCCAGCCCCCCCGCTGCATCGCCCTGACCGATGCGAGCCTCGGCCAGCAGGTGGTCAATCATGGGCGATTCGGCCTTGAGCTTCCGCACCGCCTGGATTTCCGCTTCCGCACCGGCCCAGTCGCGGGAGCGCCCCAGGGCCACGGCCAAGCCATAGCGGGCCGCCGCTTCGGATGCGAATTTGCGGTCGCCCACCAGAGCCTGCATGTCCTTGCGCGCTTCGGCAGGCGTCCCTTGCTTGGCCCGCAACTTGGCCCGCACGAGCTGGAATTCGAGACTATCCGGCACCTGACGGTAGGGAACGGCCTGCTCCCGGTTTTGCATGTCCGAAATGCGTTCGCCGGTTACCGGGTGGGTGCGCAGGTAAACCGGAGCATTGTTTTCGTACACCCGGGTCGCCCTCTGGAGGCGCTCGAAGAAAATCGACATCCCACGCACGTCGAACCCGGCCTTGCGCAGCACCTCGAAGCCCGATCGGTCGGCCTCGCGCTCGAAATCGCGGCTGTAACCCAGTTGCGCGGCTATGGCTCCCGCCTGGGAGGTAGCGATGGCGGCCCCGGCAACCTGGGAATTGGAGCGAGCCGCCAGCAGGCCCACCACCATGGCCAGCATGGTTCCCATGGATAACTGCTTCTCCCGCATGACCTGGCGGGCGATGTGGCGTTGGGTGACGTGGGAGATTTCGTGAGCGAGCACCCCAGCCAGTTCCGATTCACTCTGGGATGCCAGCAGGAGCCCGGCGTTTACGCCGATGAACCCCCCGGGCATGGCAAAGGCGTTGATCGAAGTGTCGTTTACACCAAAAAAGTAAAAGCCGATGGCCGGATCGTCACTCACGGCCACCAGACGGCCACCCAACTGATTGAGGTATGTTTCGATGTCCGGATCGTCGAGATAACTCGGATCCCGCCAGCGGAACTCGTGCATGATTTTCTGGCCGATCTTCTTTTCCGTGGCAGGGGAAAGATCTCCGGCGGACGCTTCGCCCAGGTCGGGCAGATCGTCGCCGCGGGCCGGCGAAAGGGTCAGCAGCAGGGCCAGGGCGCTGGCGGTGAGGCGGTTCGCGAGGGGCATGGGTGCTATGATAGCCCACCCGCGCGGCGCTCAGTCCGCGAACCCGTAAGCGAAGGTAAACCGTCTTGAATCCCTCACCCCTCACCCATTTCGACGCTGCCGGCCAGGCCCACATGGTGGATGTCGGCGGCAAGAGCGACACAGCCCGTCTGGCCAGAGCGGCGGGCTCGATCTTCATGGAAGCGACCACCCTGGACCTGATTCGTTGCGGGAGCGCCAAGAAAGGGGATGTCCTGGGAATCGCCCGGGTCGCAGCCATCATGGCCAGCAAGCGCACCGGCGAACTGATCCCCCTCTGCCACCCCATCGCCCTCACCCGGGTCGCTGCCGAATTTACCGTCGATAGCGAGCAGGGCGCGGTCCATTGCGAAGTCACCGCAGAGTGCCATGGCGGCACCGGCGTCGAGATGGAAGCACTGACCGCGGTGTCCGTCGGCCTCCTCACCATCTACGACATGTGCAAGGCCGTGGACCGGGGCATGCGTATCGAAGGTATCCGCTTGCTGGAAAAGAAGGGCGGCAAGTCCGGACACTGGCTCAGGCCCCGCTGACAGCATGGACGAATCACCGGCCTGCCGCTTGCGCCGCTCCCTGCTGCGAGGTGCCACCGGCCTGCCCTTGCTGACCCTGCTGGGAGGGGGTCTCCTCGTCCCGCACCGGGTGCTGGCGGCGGATTGGAACCGCGCCGCATTCACCGCCCGCAACCTCTCCGATGCCCTGCGCGCCTACGGTGCAGCGACGGCGACGGACACGCGCGACATCGCCATCAACGCGCCAGAAATCGCCGAGAACGGCGCCAAGGTGGAAGTCGAGATCAGTTCCAGACTGGCTGACACACGCAACCTGGCCGTATTTGCCGAGAAGAATCCCATGCCCCTGTGCGCGACACTCGATTTTGCCGAGGGGGTACTGCCCTACGTCCGCATTCAACTCAAGCTGGCGGAGAGTACTCGCCTGCGGGTGGTCGCCCGCACCGGCGATGGACGGAATCACGTCGCCTGGCGCGAAGTCAAGGTCACCCTGGGGGGGTGCGGAGCCTGACATGGCAGACCCTATCAAGATCAGGGCGCAGGTGCAGGGGGAGATCACCGAAATCCGCATGCTGCTCCAGCACCCCATGGAGACGGGTCTGCGCAAGGATGAGCGCGGCCAAATTCTGCCCGCCCATTTCATTCAGACCTTCGTCGTCAGCCTGAATGGCCGCCCACTCATCGAAGGTCAGCTCAATACGGCGGTCGCCCGTAATCCCTTGTTTGCCTTCCGCACCCGGGGCCCTAAACCCGGCGACCGGATCGAGGTCAGTTGGATCGATTCCCGGGGCGAACGGCGCAGCGACGAAACGACCGTCGCCTGACGTTCCCAGAGAGGCACGAGGGCCGCATGGAGGCGAAAAAAAACCCGTCCGAAGACGGGTTAGACGAATTCCGTTGCCGGAAATCAGGCGCGCTGGATGTTGGAAGCTTGCTTGCCCTTGGGGCCTTGCACGACTTCGAACGAAACCTTCTCGCCTTCCTTCAGGGTCTTGAAGCCGTTCATGTTGATGGCGGAAAAATGAGCGAAGAGGTCTTCGCTGCCATCGTCCGGGGTAATGAAGCCAAACCCCTTGGAATCATTGAACCATTTGACGGTGCCTAGTGCCATGTCTGCTACTTTCCTACGAAAACTTTAATGAAACGGGTTCCCCCGACTCCCCGTCTGACTTCACCGACCTGATGCCCGGGGCATCCCTGATGCTGGCTGAATCCAAACGTTCTGGCTTTCTACGCGCAATAACCCTATGCGTCAACATCTATTTTTTTCGCAGCGCAGCAAAAAACCAAGGCCTGGCGCGGGTTTCCGGGCGACGGCCCCTGCATTCGACCGGCAAAAGCGGCCTTGGCACAATCGAGATCGATTTCTCGGCTTGTGCACAGCGGGAACGCCTATTGCACAATGACCCGGACTGTATAGAATCAATTCATGGCGACCAAACCGATGGACGGAGAGCTCCTGGAAGCGCAGCGCACGCGCGCCCGGCCACCGCGGTTGTACAAGGTTCTGCTGCTGAACGACGATTACACCCCCATGGATTTCGTGGTCGCCGTCCTCCAGCGTTTTTTTGGCATGGACACCGAACAGGCAACCCGAATCATGCTCAAAGTTCACACTGAAGGTCGCGGCCTCTGCGGGGTGTTTCCCCGCGATATCGCCGCAACCAAGGTGGAGCAGGTGAGCGCCTATTCCCGCCAGCACCAGCATCCGCTAGCCTGCGTCATGGAGGAAAACTGATGATCGCCCAGGAACTCGAGGTCAGCCTGCACATGGCCTTCGTCGAAGCGCGGCAGAAGCGGCATGAATTCATCACCGTCGAGCACCTGTTGCTCGCCCTCCTCGACAACCCCTCCGCCGCCGAGGCCCTGCGCGCTTGCGGTGCCAAGGTCGAGGCCCTGAGGCGCGACCTCACCAATTTCATCGCCGAACACACGCCTTCCGTGTCCGGTGAGGATGAAATCGATACCCAGCCCACTCTGGGCTTCCAGCGCGTCATCCAGCGCGCCATCCTGCATGTGCAGTCTTCCGGCAAGAAGGAGGTCAATGGCGCCAACGTCCTGGTGGCCATCTACGGCGAAAAGGATTCCCACGCGGTTTATTTCCTGCAGAAACAGGGCGTCACCCGCCTGGACGTGGTCAATTTCATTTCCCACGGCATCAGCAAGGTGCCGCAGCAAAAGGCGCCCTCCGAGGGCGAGACGGAGACCGACTCCGAGCAGGCCCAGGCCGGCCCCCTGGAGCAATACACCATCAACCTGAACGCCCTGGCGCTGCAAGGCAAGATCGACCCCCTCATCGGACGCGACAAGGAACTGGAGCGGGTCATCCAGACCCTGTGCCGGCGGCGCAAGAATAATCCGCTGCTGGTGGGCGAGGCCGGCGTCGGCAAGACGGCCATCGCCGAAGGACTGGCCCGCCGCGTGGTGGAGAGCGACGTCCCGGAAATCCTGGCCAAGGCCAACGTCTACGCCCTGGACATGGGCGCCCTGCTGGCCGGCACCAAGTATCGCGGCGATTTCGAGCAGCGTCTGAAGGGCGTGCTGAAAGCCCTGCAGGACAACCCCAACGCCATCCTCTTCATCGATGAAATCCATACCCTGATCGGAGCCGGCGCGGCTTCCGGCGGCACCCTGGATGCCTCCAACCTGCTGAAGCCGGCGCTGTCCTCCGGCTCCCTGAAGTGCATCGGGGCAACGACGTACACCGAATTCCGCGGCATTTTCGAGAAGGACAGCGCCCTTTCCCGCCGCTTCCAGAAGATCGACGTCAATGAGCCGTCGGTGGCGGAAACCGTGGAAATCCTCAAGGGCCTCAAGGCCCGCTTCGAGGCCCACCACGGCATCAAGTACTCGGCCACGGCGCTGTCGTCCGCTGTCGAGCTTTCTGCCCGCTACATCACCGACCGTCACCTGCCCGACAAGGCCATCGACGTCATCGACGAAGCCGGTGCCGCCCAGCGCATCCTGCCCAAATCCAAGCAGAAGAAGGTCATCGGCAAGCAGGACATCGAGGAGATCGTCGCCAAGATCGCCCGTATCCCCTCGCAGCACGTCACCACCGACGACCGTGGCGCCTTGAAGAACCTGGACCGCGACCTGAAAGCCGTGGTCTTCGGCCAGGACAAGGCCATCGACGCCCTGGCCAAAGCCATCAAGATGGCCCGTTCCGGCCTGGGCAACCCGGGCAAACCCATCGGTTCCTTCCTCTTCTCCGGCCCCACCGGCGTCGGCAAGACGGAAGTGGCAAAGCAGCTCGCCTACTGCATGGGCGTCGAGTTGCAGCGCTTCGACATGTCGGAATACATGGAGCGCCACGCGGTCTCCCGCCTCATCGGCGCGCCCCCGGGGTACGTGGGCTTCGACCAGGGCGGCCTGCTGACCGAGGCGATCAGCAAGAAGCCCTATTGCGTGCTGCTCCTGGACGAGATCGAGAAGGCCCATCCGGACATCTTCAACATCCTGCTCCAGGTGATGGACCATGGCACGCTCACCGACAACAACGGGCGCAAGGCCGATTTCCGCAACGTGGTCATCATCATGACCACCAACGCCGGCGCCGCCGATCTGCAGAAGACCAGCATGGGCTTCACCTCGTCCAAGCAGACGGGCGACGAGATGCAGGAGATCAAGCGCCTGTTCACGCCGGAATTCCGCAATCGCCTGGACGCCACCATTTCCTTCGCCGCCCTGGACCACGACATCATCCTGCGGGTGGTGGACAAGTTCCTCATGCAGTTGGAGGAGCAACTCCACGAGAAGAAGGTGGAAGCCCATTTCACCGACGCCCTCAAGGAAATGCTGGCGGGCAAGGGTTTCGATCCTCTCATGGGTGCCCGCCCCATGGCCCGCTTGATCCAGGACACCATCCGTTCCGCCCTGGCCGACGAGCTGCTCTTCGGCAGGCTGGCCAACGGCGGCCACGTGACCGTGGACCTGGATGCCGAAGGCAAGGTCAAGCTGGTCTTCGAGGAAGAGGCCGAAGCCGTCGCCTAAGACCGCGTCACTCCACTCCCCAAAGCCATGCAACCCATGGCTTTTCTTTTTCCTTGCCGGAGATTTCCCATGAGCTTTGAAACCGCCGACCTTTGCGACCAGTACGAAGCCGAACTCGGCACCACCGTCCGCGTCGTTGCCCCCATGTTCCGCAGCTACGGCGGCCGTCCGGCCTTTGCCGGCCAGATCGTCACCCTGAAGCTGTTCGAGGACAACTCCCTGGTGCGAGAAGCGCTGGGCGAGGACGGGCGCGGCAAGGTGCTGGTGGTGGACGGCGGCGGCTCCCAGCGCTGCGCCCTGGTCGGCGATCAACTGGCCGTCCTGGCCCGGAAGAACGGCTGGGAGGGCATCGTGGTCTATGGCTGCATCCGCGACTCCGCCGCCATCGGCGAGGTCGACCTCGGCGTCCGGGCCCTGGCCACCCACCCCCAGAAGAGCATCAAGAAGGGCGTCGGTGACCGCAATCTGGCCGTCACCTTCGGCGGCGTCAACTTCCGGCCCGGTGAGTGGCTCTACGCCGACGCCGACGGCGTGGTCGTCGCGGATCGCGCTCTGACCTGAACCCAGGCCGCCGATTCCGGTCGAAGGACCACCCGGCTGCCGGCGGGGCCAAACCGGCGTTTCACTGGCACAAAACTCATTTCACCATACAAAATTTACGAGGCAAGCAATTGGTTTTAAAGGCAATAATTCCGTCTTATGTCTTATATAAGACCATTGCTCCCCAGCCGGAAAGCCTCTATACTCGCTCCCCATCGGCGCAATCCGTGCGGATCGCGTCGTCAACACCTCAACCTGTCATCTTCAAGGAAATCTCATGAGCACTCGCGAACAGCAAATCGCCGCCCTGGAAAAGGATTGGGCCGAAAACCCCCGCTGGAAGAACGTCAAGCGCGGTTACTCCGCCGCTGACGTCGTCCGCCTGCGCGGCTCCCTGCAGCCGGAATACACCCTGGCCCAACGCGGTGCCAAGATCCTCTGGGAAAAGGTCAACGGCGGCGCCAAGAAGGGCTACGTGAATGCTTTCGGCGCCATCACCGCCGGTCAAGCCATGCAACAGGCAAAGGCTGGCCTGGAAGCCGTGTATCTGTCCGGCTGGCAGGTCGCTGCCGACGGCAACACCTCCGAAACCATGTACCCGGACCAGTCGCTGTACGCCTACGACTCCGTCCCCACCATGGTTCGCCGCATCAACAACACCTTCAAGCGCGCTGACGAAATCCAGTGGTCCCGCGGTATCAACCCGGGCGACAAGGGTTTCATCGACTACTTCCTGCCCATCGTCGCTGACGCGGAAGCCGGTTTCGGCGGCGTTCTGAACGCCTTCGAACTGATGAAGAACATGATCGCCGCCGGTGCCGCTGGCGTTCACTTCGAAGACCAGCTGGCAGCCGCCAAGAAGTGCGGCCACATGGGCGGCAAGGTGCTCGTTCCCACCCGTGAAGCCGTCGAGAAGCTCATCTCCGCTCGTTTTGCCGCCGACGTCATGGGCGTTCCGACCCTGATCCTGGCCCGTACCGATGCCGAAGCGGCCAACCTGATCACCTCCGACTACGACGCCAACGACAAGCCCTTCCTCACCGGCGAGCGTACCCAGGAAGGCTTCTTCCGCGTCAAGAACGGCCTGGAGCAGTCCATCTCCCGCGGCGTTGCCTACGCGCCCTACGCCGACCTCGTGTGGTGCGAAACCGGCGTGCCCGATATCGGCTTCGCCCGTGAATTCGCCCAGGCCGTGCTGGCCGCCTGCCCGGGCAAGCTCCTGTCCTACAACTGCTCGCCGTCCTTCAACTGGAAGAAGAACCTCTCCGACTCCCAGATCGCTTCCTTCCAGGAAGAACTGTCCGCCCTCGGCTACAAGTATCAGTTCATCACCCTGGCCGGCATCCACATCAACTGGTACAACACCTTCCAGTTCGCCCAGGCCTACGCCGGCGGCGAAGGCATGAAGCACTACGTCGAGATGGTGCAGGAGCCGGAATTCGCCGCTCGCGAACAGGGCTACACCTTCGTCTCCCACCAGCAGGAAGTCGGTACCGGTTACTTCGACGAAGTCACCACCGTCATCCAGGGCGGCTCCTCCTCCGTCAAGGCCCTCACCGGCTCCACCGAAGAAGAGCAGTTCCACTAAGCAACGCCCTCCGCCCCGCGCCATGCCGCGGGGCCACAAGGGCCGGCCCTCACGAGGGGCCGGCCCTTTGTTTTGCAGGCCCCGGGAAGAAAACCCGTCCCGGCACCTGCGCAGGCGCGTCCCTGAGAGCGCCGCTTGCGCGGACGGCTGCTGTACGTCAGGCCGGCTCGCTGCTACCTTCCTGGCCAGAATCCGATCCACCGTCGCCGCTGCGGAAAGGCCAGCGGCCCCCCCGCAAGGAAGTCACGATGACTGGTGAATGGCAATTACTCTTCGAGCTCGCCGATCCCCGTACCCCGGATCGGAAAATAGCCCTCGGCGTCGCGCTTGCGGTCGGGCTCGTCGCCGCATTGTGGTACTGGCGGGCAGTGAAGACCGGGGGCGAAACGACACCGGTTTTCGTCCTGGGATTCATCGCCGTGGCGATCGTCGTCGTCGGCGTCCTGGTACCGGCCTGGGACGCGCGCCAAACACTCGCTGCCGTGCGTGACGGTAGCGCGCGGCGGGTCGAAGGTCCGGTTACCGCCCACCGGCGCTGGCAGGAACGCACCAGCACCGGCACCGCCAAACCCCTCGCGGCCACCGGCGATACCTCCAACCGGGAGTCGATCACGGTTGGCGGGGTCAACTTCGAATTCATGGCCGGAGAATACGAAATCGCGATGGAGCGCCGCGGTCTGACGCCGGTCCCCCTGCAAGACGGCATGTGGCTGCGCATCCAGTGGCGCGACCGCGGCAAGGGGGAACCCAGAGAACGGCAGATCGCCACCCTGGAATGGTCACCCTCCCGATCCACGCCGACGACGCCATGACCGGGCCGGAGATCGGCAGCCTCAAGGGCTGCAGCGTTACCCTGGGGCGCTATTCTTCGGGCGTGGTCGTCCGCGCGCGGCGCCCCTGGATCGACAGCGAGGGCCGCCCCTGTCCGGCCGATTTTGTCGCACGCATCCAGCAGATGACGCGGGAACGCTTCGATCCCTTCTGCCCCATTGATGTCCTCTTCGAGGACGAGCATGGCGTCGCCACCACCCTGCGCTACGCCATCAGCCGCGAAGGCCCGGCCTTCGAGGATCTCTTCGAAGCCCAGTCGCAGCCCTGGGGCCCCTGGCCGGGCCAGGAGGTGCCCCCGCCACCGTCAGCGCCGCACTTCCGCGCAGTTCCTCCACCGCAGGCTGATGAGCCCCCGCATGGGGCAGGCGTAGATGTCTCCATACCCGCGAATCCGCCTGTTGCACCGACCCCGCCGCACGGGAGCGGCGGATTCCAGGGGCAGATCGATCAGGCCCTCGCCCTCCTGAGCAAGGGCCAGGCCGTCCAGGCCCACGATAAGTGGACCGCCTACGTCCAGGGCATCGGCCCCATGGGCGACTGGGGCGAGGCCGCCCGCCTGGCCCGTCAATGCAGCGCCCGGGCCATGGCCCTGCGCCGGGGCGCGCTCATCAGCGACCCGGTCGCCTGGTGCTGGCTGCGGGAGCAGGCCATGCGTTTCTGGTATTCCTGGGCCGGTCAGGCCACCAGTGGCGGCGAAGGCACCGCGATGATGGGCGAAGTCCGCGCCGCCGAGCGGGAATTCGCCGACGCCGAGCGCGAGCACGTCCGGTGGGGTGGCGCTCCGATCCCGGGGGACTAAAGCTCTCAGCGCAGAATGAAGTAGCGCAGGCCGATTGCCACCACGGGTGCCGCCGCCCAGAGCCACGCCAGCGTCCGCGCGCCGGCGCCGATCATCACCAGCAACACGAGCAGCCAGATGCCGCCTCCGGCGACGACGAGCACGTTGGTTTTCCATCCCCAGGGGGTCAGGGTCAAGGCCGAAACCAGGGTGCAGGCGATGAAGATCAAGGTGCCGTAAGCCGTCACGGCCACAGGAGCCATACCGACCCCCGCATTGCGGCTGTCGCCGTAGTCGACGGTCATCAGCAGCAGGTAAGCTGCCAGATTCAGGCCCACCAGGGTCGCGAGCCACAAACGCCCGACGGTCCACGCCCAACTCGTGTCGCCCCGGGGCCAGACCTTGAAGGCCAGCCAGAAGAGCAGCGGCACGGCGAACACGGGAAGCCATTGGGCACCGAGGACGAGCAGTTCGTTGCCCCGCGCCGTGGCTGGCACGTTCAAGCGCGCCAGCAGCCCGCAGGCCATGACGATCAGCAACCAATATCCTTCCGGACCGAGCAGAACCCGCAGCATCGTCATGTCGCCCCCCGACTTCCCCATGGGCCGGATTCTGCGGCGGGCCGCCCCCCCGGAGCAAGTCATCGACACGCCGACGACGCGACGAGGCGCGCGGCTTCTTCATCCCGCAGGGTTGATACGGCATGCCCGCGCATGGACAATCCCGGCACACCTCCCTTCACCGGCCAATCGCCATGGACCATCCGCAGCCCCTCGTCACCGTCGATGCCGTCCTGCTCACCCTGCGGGACGGCGGCTTGCAGGTGGCCCTCCATCGCCGGCCGGCGGAGCCCTTCCTCGGCCTGCTCGCCCTGCCGGGGGGCTTCGTTCATGCCGATGGGGACGCCTCGGCGGAAGCGGCGATTCTGCGGGTTCTGCTCGACAAGACGGGTTTCCGGCCGCGCTATATCGAGCAGCTCGGTGTCTTTTCCGGGCCCGGTCGGGATCCCCGCGCCTGGTCGGTCGCCGTCGCCTACGTGGCCCTGGTCCCCGAGGCATCGCTGTCCGAGGCCCGGGAGGGGGTCTTTCACTTCCACGGCGTCGACGCGCTGCCGGTCCTGGCTTTCGACCACGGCGCCATCGTCACCGCGGCCGTGCAGCGCCTGCGCAACAAAACCCGTTATTCCACCCTGCCGACCCAGTTGCTGCCGCAGCGCTTTACCCTCAGCCAGTTGCAGGCCACCTATGAGGCCATCGTCGGCCACTCCCTGAACAAGGCCGCCTTCCGGCGCAAGATCGAGGACGAAGGGGTCGTGGTGGCCACGGACGCCTACACCCAAGGGGGTGCCCACCGCCCGGCCCAGCTCTATGAGGCGCGCCCGGTGGAGCTTTTCGACCGCAGCATTGCCTGAGCCTCCCGGCCCCCTCTTGGTCGGCATTCCGGAGCCCGCGCAGTTGCCGCGAGAAAACGCCCGACACTTAGTTGCATTATACGAATAACTGATTTACACTAAGCTCACTTCGTCGCATTGTGCGACTAACTGGAGAGGTACCATGTTCGAACTCCGCATCACCACCCGCCGCGGATCCCGGCGCGAAATCGTCCTGCGGCCGGAGTCCTTCGTCTTTCCGGGGGGCGAGGTCCAGGTTCGGGCCGACCTGCCGGCCGAAGAGATCGAAGCGCTGACCATCAGCGCCGACCTGCGCTCCTCCGACGACGTGATGGCCCTCTTGCTGCTCGCGGATGCCCTGCGCCGCCAGATCGGCGACGCGCCGATCAGCCTCGATCTGCCCTACGTGCCCTATGCCCGCCAGGATCGCGTGTGCAACCCGGGCGAGGCCCTGGCGGCCAAGGTGTTCTGCACCCTCATCAACGGCCTGGGCTTCGCCTCGGTGACCATCCTCGACCCCCACAGCGACGTGGTGCCGGCCCTTCTCGACCGGGTGCATGTGGTCGATGCCTCCATCCCGCTATCCCGGGTCGTGGCGCGGGAAGAATTCCGCCGCGGCGTGACCCTGCTGGCGCCGGATGGCGGGAGCCGCAAGCGGGTGGCGGGCCTGGCCCGCCGCCTGGCCCTGCCGGACGTGGCCTACGCCGACAAGGTGCGCTGCACGAAGAGCGGCGAGATCACTGCCGTGGCGGTGCCCGACACGCTGCTGCCCCAGCCCGTCCTGGTGGTGGACGACATTTGCGACGGCGGCCGCACCTTCCTGGAACTCGCCCAGGCGCTGCGCGGCGTCACCGACCAGCCCCTTTACCTTTACGTCACCCACGGCATTTTCAGCAAGGGGGTCGAAGTTCTGCTCAAGGATTACCAGGGCATCTTCACCACCCGCGACTGGACCGCCTCCGGCAATCCCGCCGTCACGGTCATTTCCTCAGGAGGTCAATCATGAGCACCCGCAGCCTCATCGGCATCAACCCGCTCACCCAGGCCGACTTCTACAAGACCGGCCACATCTTCCAGTACCCGGCGGGGACCGAACTGGTCTACAGCAACTTCACCCCCCGCTCGGCGCGTCTGGCCCCGGTCATTCCCGAACTGTTCGACAACAAGATCGTCTGGTTCGGCCTGCAGGGCTTCATCAAGAGCTTCCTCATGGACACCTGGGAGCGCAACTTTTTCCGCCGCCCCAAGGAAGAGGTCGTGGAGGGCTACCGACGCCGCCTGGATGCAGCCCTGGGAGCTGGTGCCGTCCCGGTTGCCCACATCGCGGCGCTCTGGGAGCTGGGTTACCTGCCCATCGAGATCCGCGCCCTGCCCGAGGGGTCACGGGTCGACATCGGCGTGCCCCCCCTCACGGTGGTCAACACCCTGCCGGCCTTCTACTGGCTGACCAACTACATCGAGACCGTGCTTTCCAACGAATTGTGGAAGCCCGCCACCACGGCCACCATCGCCTTCGAGTACCGCAAGCTGCTGCTGGGCTATGCCCGCCTGACCGGTGCCCCCGAGGATTTCGTCTCCTGGCAGGGGCACGACTTCTCCGCCCGGGGCATGTCCGGCATGGCGGACGCCATGCAGGCCGGCGCGGGACACCTGCTGTCCTTCTACGGCACCGACACCATTTCCGCCATCGACTACCTGGAAGACTGGTACCAGGCCGATGCCGAGCAGGAGCTGATCGGCGGGTCGGTGCCGGCCACCGAACACAGCGTGATGTGCATGGGTGGCAGCGAGGACGAGATCGAAACCTTCCGCCGCCTCATCACCGAGGTGTATCCGGCCGGGATCGTCTCCATCGTCTCGGACACCTGGGACTTCTTCCGCGTCATCACAGACTATGCGGCACGCCTCAGGGAAACCATAGAAAGCCGTCGCCCGGATGCCCTGGGCAACGCCAAGGTGGTTTTCCGGCCCGACAGCGGCGACCCGGTGGACATCCTCACCGGCGAGGCCATCGCGGTGAAGAGCCTGGCCCCGGAGGCGCTGCGGGCGGTGCTGCACAGCCGCGGCGGCAACCGGGCCTACGCCCGCCTGGAGGGCCAGTTCTTCGAATTGCGCCCCGAAGGCGAGGACGGCGTACGCGCCACCCCGGTGGCCGCCACCCCGCAGATGAAGGGCGCGGTGGAATGCCTGTGGGACATCTTCGGCGGCAGCCTGAGTCCCCGCGGCTACCGCCTGCTCAATCCCCGGGTGGGCCTCATCTATGGCGATTCCATCACCCTCTCGCGGGCTCAGGACATTCTGTCCCGCCTGGCGGCCAAGGGCTTCGCCAGCAGCAACGTGGTCCTCGGCATCGGTTCCTACACCTACCAGTACCTCACCCGGGACAGCTTCGGCTGGGCCATGAAGGCCACCTACGGCGTCGTGCAGGGCAGCCCGCGGGAACTGTTCAAGGATCCGGTGACCGACTCCGGCACCAAGCGCTCCGCCCGAGGCCTGCTGCGGGTGGAGAAGGACGGCGAACGCTACGTGCTGCACGACCGCCAGAGCCCGCAGGCGGCGCAAGGGGGCGAGCTGCAACCGATATTCCGCGACGGCAGGCTCCTGGTCGAAACCAGCCTGGCGGAGATTCGGCAACGCCTGCTCGCCTCCTGGAGCCCGGTGCCGGTGGAGGCGCATGAACTCTCCGAGGCCTGACCCCCGGCCGGGGCCGGACGCTCCCCCCGGGGGCGTCCGGCGCCTCTACCTCGATCTGGACGGCGTCATGGCCGATTTCGACGCCTTCGTCCGCGCCCAACTGGGTTGCCGCCCCCCCTCCCCCTTGCCGGGCTGGGCCTGGCGGCGCCTCAGCGCCATCCCCGCACTCTATCGCCAGCTTCAGCCCCTGGACGGGGCAAAGGCACTCTTCCGCGAACTGGTGGCCGCTTCCCTGCCCCTCGCCATCCTCACCGCCACGCCCTTGCCCACCGCTTGCCTGGCCACCGCTGCGGACGACAAGCGCGAATGGGTGCGCCGCCATTTATGCCCCCGGGTGCCGGTGATCACGGTCAGCGGAGGCGAAGCCAAGGCCCTCTTCGCCGCCCCCGGCGCCCTGCTCATCGACGACAGCGAACGCAACCTGCGGGCCTGGCAGGCCCGGGGCGGCCTGGGCCTGCACCATCGCTCCCACCGCGCAACCCGGGAGCGTCTCGCGGCCCTGGGCATCCTGCACTGAGGGCCTGGGGGAGCCGGCCCGGCATGAAGCCAGGCACACGGGCCTCTCAACCCGGCCCGCGCTCGACCCGCTCGAATCGCTCGCGCGCCCGATCCTGCATGGGGTTTCCGCTGCCCATGCGGCGCAGTTGTTCGGTACATCCGTCCCGAAAGCTCGAAGACTTTGAGTGGCGTTCGCAGTCTTCCCGCTGAGCGGCTCCGGATTCCAGTGCCCATTCGGCCCCTTCCTGGCGGGTGGCACCGCGATCCACAAGGTCCGACTTTATGGCACCCCACCCGCCGAGGCCCTGGGCCAGGAGCGCCAAGGCCGCGCCGCCCAGCACCGCGATGCGCACGGACTTGAGCTGAATGAGGCCGAGGACGAGAAAGCTCACGGCCACGACAAGCATGCCTGCGCAAAGGGGCAGAAGTGCCAGCAAACCCAACAAGGGCAGCAGGCGGGCGTAGGGGTCGCCGTGGCTCGACAAGGCATCCCAGCAGGCCAGCGCCAAGGCAAGCGCGCCGCCGGTGAGCGCCCAGCACACCAGGCAGTCGACCAGGCCGAAATTCCTGTCCCGCAAGGCAACCCAGCGGCTGCCAATGGCAATGAAGCCGAGGATGACGCGGATGAACCCGACGACCTCACCGACTGCCACGATCAGCCCTGGCCCGGGCTCACCCGCCGGCTTGCGGCTGGTGTGGGATCGAACGGTCTAGCGCAGGCCGCCATACTCCGCCGCCAGTTCGTCGTATTGCGCATGGGCCTCGGTTTCCTCCAGAGCCGCCGAGAACCATTCCTGCATGGCCGGATGGGCCATCAGGGCGGCACTGTAGGCAGCCGCGTCC